>Ga0066837_10000644_pt1 | contig 15996 bp, 18 predicted proteins | sample ETNtaG_25_FD_66730 | JGI IMG/M metagenome (GOLD analysis project Ga0066837, IMG submission 66730) | Marine microbial and viral communities from oxygen minimum zone, Eastern Pacific Ocean - ETNP201302SV86 | ecosystem: Environmental > Aquatic > Marine > Oceanic | place: Pacific Ocean: Eastern... | reverse complement strand
ATAACTAAACATAATAAAGTAATTTACACTTTGATAATAATATTATTGTTTCTAATTGCCTGTCAACGACATAACATTATTCATACTCACGGCATAGCATATTTAGAGAAAAGACATAAATTAGTAGTTCTTAATGAATCAAATAAAAATGACGTAGTCAAAATTTTTGGTCAACCTGCAACAAAAGGCATGACAGATGATAATGTTTGGATATATATTGAAAGAACACAAACAAGAGAAAAAATTTTAAAGCTTGGAAGAAATTATCTATCTAAGAATAATGTCCTAGTTCTAGAATTTAATAAAGTTGGAATTGTTGTTAAAAAAGATTTTTTTAACAAAGACAATATGGAAAATATAAAATTTGCAAAAACTATTACTGTAAATGAATTAAAAAAAGAAAATTTTATATATAGTTTTTTATCAAGTATTAGAACAAAAATGGAAGGTAAAAAAAAATAATTTAGTGAGCAATTACAGCCAAAAGTAATAAAGCTACTATATTAGTTATTTTAATCATAGGATTTACAGCTGGTCCTGCAGTATCTTTATAAGGATCACCTACGGTATCACCAGTAACAGCTGCCTTATGTGCCTCAGATCCTTTGCCCCCATAATTCCCATCTTCGATATATTTTTTTGCATTATCCCAAGCTCCACCGCCAGCAGTCATGGATATCGCAACAAAAAGTCCTGTAACGATTACTCCCAACAGCATTGCTCCAACAGCTGATAAAGCTGCTTCGATACCCCCAATGTAAAATATTATAAAATATAATATTATTGGTGATAAAACTGGTAACAAAGAAGGCAAGATCATTTCTTTTATTGCTGCTTTAGTCAATAAGTCAACCAATCTTCCGTAATCAGGTTTTCTTTTACGTTTCATTATGCCGGGTATTTTTTTAAATTGTCTTCTAACTTCAATTACTACAGCTCCACCCGCTCTGCCAACAGCTTGCATTGACATAGATCCGAACAAATAAGGTAACATTCCTCCAATTAACAATCCTACAACAACAAAAGGATTTGAAAGATCAAAACTAACAGAAATATTTTCTAAATATGATCCGGGGGTTTTAGAAAAGAACTTTATGTCTTCCGTATAAGCTGAAAAAAGCACTAGAGCACCCAAACCAGCAGAGCCTATCGCGTAACCTTTTGTTACAGCTTTTGTTGTATTCCCTACAGCATCCAAAGCATCAGTAGTTTTTCTAACATTTTTTGGAAGATTTGCCATTTCCGCTATTCCTCCAGCATTATCTGTAACTGGGCCGTATGCATCTAAAGCAACAACCATTCCTGCAAGAGCCAGCATTGTGGTTACAGAAATCGCAATTCCATAAAGTCCAGCTATATGGTTAGTTAAAAGTATTCCAGAAACAATTATAATTGCAGGTATAGCTGTAGCTTCTAATGAGACAGCAAGACCCTGGATAACATTTGTGCCATGTCCAGTGATAGAAGATTTGGCAACACTAATTACTGGTCTGAACTTTGTTCCAGTATAATATTCTGTCACCCATATAATTAATCCAGTTATTATTAAACCAACTATTCCACACTGATATAAATCTAAACCAGTAAAAGTAGCATTACTTGAAGAATAAACAGTATCTAAACCAATAATTTTAGAAGTGATTGGGTACAAAATTGCTATAGATAGTAATGCCGTAGCAATAAAACCTTTATATAAAGCACCCATAATATTTTTGCTTGATCCAAGTCTAACAAAGAAAGTTCCAGCAATTGATGTTAAGATGCATGCAGCCCCTATAGAAAGCGGATAAATCATCATATTTAAATTATCTACAAAAAAAATTGAAGACAAAACCATTGTAGCAACTATTGTTACAGCGTAAGTTTCAAATAAATCAGCTGCCATACCCGCACAATCACCGACATTATCTCCAACGTTATCAGCTATTACTGCAGGATTTCTTGGATCATCCTCTGGTATTCCAGCTTCTACTTTTCCAACCAAATCCGCTCCAACATCAGCACCTTTGGTAAAGATGCCTCCACCAAGTCTTGCAAAAATTGATATCAAAGAAGCTCCAAAACCTAAACCTACCAGAGCATTAATTGTTTCTCTGCTATCTACATTCAGTTTTAATAATATTAAATAATAAATGGATATTGATAATAAAGCTAAACCGGCAACCAACATTCCTGTAACAGCGCCAGATTTAAAACCTATGTTTAGGCCGGCAGCTAATCCTTTTCTAGACGCTTCCGCAGTTCTGACATTAGCTTTAACAGAGACTAACATGCCAACATATCCAGCAAGACCAGAAAGAAAAGCTCCAACAAAATATCCTAGACTCACGTATAAACCTAAGGCAAATGTTATGATAACAAAGATAATTACACCAACAATTGCTATGGTTTTATATTGTCGATTTAAATAAGCTTTAGCTCCAACCTGGATAGCTTCTGCAATCTCCTGCATTTTTTTATTTCCTGGATTTGCAGACAATATTTGTCTACCAGTGATGTATCCATAAATAATAGCTAAGAATCCCGCAGCAATAATATAATTGAATATGTTAATCATTTATTAAAATTAAATAAGATTTAAAGGAACGAAAATTGCCAAAAATTAAGATAAAAGGCAACAAGAATCTTTGCATAAAAATTAGAAAAAATTGTGTATAAATCATATTTATCTATTGTTAAATTCGCTTACTTTTGAGGCTTTGTCTAAGATTGCATTTAAGAATTTTTTGCCTGAATCATCAACAAAAAAATCTGATACTTTCAAATACTCGCTTATAACTACTTTTATAGGAACCTTATGCATATACATGAATTCGTATATAGCAGCCATTATCATTAATTTGATCATAAGCTCCGTTTTATTATCATTAATATCATTTCCTAGTTCTTTATTAATCAAATTTTGAATTAATTCCTTTCTTTCAATAGTTCCCATAACCACATCTTTAATAAATTTTCTATATCTATTCTTAGGAAAGATTATTTGAGTCTCTTGATTTAAATGATGAGCATATAATTTTTGGATTATAATTACCCTTGGATTGTCTTTCGCTGATATTTGATCACTCATCTATTCAGCTAATGTTTTAACAGAATCTAGAACTGATAACAAAGCGGTTGCAGCTTCGCGGCCTTTTTTTCTTCTAAGTAAGGCCTGTTCTTTGTTTAGACAAGTAATGATACCATTACCTATCGGTTTTTTATTTTCTATAGAAAGTTTCATGATTCCATCAATTGATGCTCTTGAAATGAAATCAAAATGTGGGGTTTCACCTTTAATTACACATCCAAGCGCAATAAAGCCATCATATTTCTTAATATTTTTTGCTATAGTAACTGGTATTTCAAAAATCCCAGGAACATAAATTAAATCAAAAGGGACTTTCAATGCTTCTTTAGTGCTATTAAGTAAACCATCTGATATAGATTCATAATAATTAGCTATAACTACTAATATTTTCTTTTTCATTTAATAATTTCCTGTTTAGTAATTTTAATACCATATCCTTCCAATCCAATAACCTTCTTTTTTGATCTAGTAACTAATATCATGTTTCGTATATTTAGTGCTTTTATAATTTGAGCTCCAATACCATAGTTTTTTATTAATTTATCATGACCATTTTTGTAAAATCTTTTACTTTTATAACTTTTTAATGTTTCTGAGACTGATTTAAGATTTGCATCTCTTACAAAAATTAATACACAATCTTTGTATTTTTTAAAATATTCAATAGTATCATTAAATTTGTTTGGTAATTTTTCGCCCAGCAAGTAATTTTTAACTATATTTGAAGATATAACTCGAACACGAGGATTTTTATTTTTTCTAATGTTTCCTTTAATTAATGCGAAGTTTTCTGATCCATCGAGCAAATTTTCGAATATTTTTATATCATAATTTTGTTTTTTTATTTTTATTGTTGATGATTTTTTTATTTTTATTAATTTTTCTCGAGCTAAGCGATAAGAGATAAGATCATCGATCTTACCGATTTTTAACTTATGTTTTTTAGCAAAGTTGAACAACTGTTTACCTTTAGCCATGCTTCCGTCATCATTCATAATTTCACAAATTACAGCGGACGATCCACATTTAGATAATTTTGCTATATCAACAGAAGCTTCGGTATGACCGGCGCGAATTAAAACTCCTCCATCTCTGGAAACTAGAGGAAAAACATGACCTGGTGAAATTATATCTTTTGACGATGCTTTTTTTTTGATTGCTGTTCTGATTGTTCGAGCTCTATCATGGGCAGATATTCCTGAGGTAACTCCTTTCTTTGCTTCTATTGAAACAGTAAAAGCAGTTTGTGTTCGTGATTGATTTGTTGCTGACATTAAGGGTAGGTTAAGTTTATGCACCTGAGTTCTAGTTAAAGATAAACATATCAATCCTCTTCCATATTTGGCCATAAAGTTTATTGATTTGGCCGAAGTTTTTGATGCAGGGATTATTAAATCTCCTTCATTTTCCCTACTCTCATCATCTAGCAAGACAAACATTTTGCCACGCTTGGCATCATTTATAATATTTTTAATTTTTGAAAATTTAAATTTCTTCATTTTATGTATTTTTTTATATATTTACCTATAATGTCAAATTCTATATTCACCAAGTCACCTCTTTTTAGATGAATTAAGTTTGTTAACTTTAAAGTTTTCGGTATAAGAGTAATTTTAAATCCAAATTTATCTAATTTTGCAATTGTAAGAGAAACTCCATTGATAGCTATTGAGCCTTTTGGAACTAAGTTTTTCATGTAATTTTTGGCTAAAGCAAAACTAACAACCCATGATTTGTCATAACGTTTTATTTCTTTTATTTTGCTAGTAGTGTCTACATGTCCTTGGACAAAATGACCTGAAAGATTCTCTCCATATCTAATTGATTTTTCAAAATTTATGATGTCACCTTTTTTTGATTTTTTAAAGATTGTTTTATTTAATGTTTCTTTAGAAATATAAAATTTGCTTATTCTACCATTATATTTTTCTAAAGTTAAACATGCTCCCGAACAAGAAAGTGATGATCCAACGTCCCCTTTCTTAAATTTTATTTTTGAGTATATCTCTATAATACAATTATCCTTTTTCCTTGAGATTGTATTTATTCTTCCAACATTTTTAATAATTCCATTAAACATTATTTAATCCTATAATTTAGCAACATATCTCCAAAAAGATTAACATTCTCGATTACATATCTTTTTTTTTTAAAATGTATATTCATATAGTTTTTAATATTATTTTTTCCATACATTCCAATATTTTTGCTTGATATAAATAATTTGAAATCATTGACAAGTTTATTTTTTATTAAATCGAATATTAAATTTTTTCCTGATTCAACAAAGATTCTTGAATATCCAAAATTTCTTATGTTAGTAAGCACTTCTCTTAAATTGAATCTGTTACTAGAATCAAGATTTAATCTTACTAATTTTACTTTCAAATTTTTCAATTTTTTGACTTTTAAATTATTATTCTTGTTGTAAAAAATAGTTATATTTGTTTTGTTTTTTTCATTAAGTATCTTCGATTTGAGCGAAATCTTTAAGTTTCTATCTAATATAAACAATTTAGGAGATCTTCTTGTAAGTCCATTTATTCTACAATTTAACTGTGGGTTATCATCTTTGATAGTTTTGTAAGTAGTAACTAGACAATCGTGTGAAGACCTCAATAAATGCACTCTTCCTCTTGAAAATTTATTAGTTATCCATTTTTTTTTAGTACTTTTCGAATATAAATCTTTTGATACTGCTAATTTACATGTAACGAATGGAAGTTCTTTTTTTTTATACTTATAGTAACTTTTATAAAATAAATTAATTCTTTTATAAAATATTCCTTTTTCAACATTAATATTTTTTTCTTTAAGATAATTTGTGCTTTTATTATAAGATCTTGGATCTATATCTTTAACTGAAAAGAAAACTTTATTAATTCCTCTCATCGCAATTAATTTTACACATGGTGGGGTTTTACCGTAGTGTGAACATGGTTCTAAAGTTACATACATATCACTACCTTTAGTTTTATCTTTCATGTTATTTATTGCGTTAAATTCAGCATGAGGTCTTCCATTGTAGCCTGTTCGAGATGCGCTTACGATACAACCATTCTTAACAATTACACAGCCAACCGCAGGATTGCTTCCAGTATTTCCCAGTGCATATTGGGCTTGCTTACGGGCAAGATCCATAAAGTAATTTTTTGTTGATTGATTATTCTTTTTTGTAAACATTCAAGTTGCCAATAAATTGTTCAAAATCTTTTGCTTCTTTAAAATTTCTATAAACAGAAGCAAATCGAACATAAGCTACTTGATCTAAGTTTGCGAGACCATCCATAATGAATTTTCCAATTGCTGATGTTGGGATTTCATTTTCTCCAAGACCCTCAAGATTTCTAACTATTTTAGAAATAAATTTTTCTATAGATTCACTATCTATCGGCCTTTTTCTTAAAGCTATAGTTATTGATTTAGCTATTTTGTCTCTATCAAATGGAGCTCTACGACCATTGCTTTTTATTACTGTTAATTCTCTGAATTGGACTCTTTCAAAAGTTGTAAAACGCTCTTTCCGTTCACATCCGCAGACCCTTCTTCTTCTAATTGCAGCTCCATCTTCAGTTGGCCTTGAGTCGACTACTGATGTATCTTTTTCTCTACAAAATGGACAAAGCATAATTTATTCCTTTATTAAATGATTATAAATAGGAAAATTAGAGCAAAGTTTTAAAACTTCGTTTCTAATTTCGTTTTCCGTTTTACTATTATCTTCTTTATTTTTTGATAGACCTTTAATAACTTCTGTTATTAATTCACCGACTTTTTTAAATTCATTTAATCCAAAACCCCTTGTTGTTGCTGCCTGACTTCCTAATCTTATACCAGATGTTATTGTAGGTTTTTCATCATCAAAGGGTATTCCATTTTTGTTACAAGTTATGTTCGCTTTACATAAACTTGTTTCTGCAGCTTTTCCAGTGACTCCAAAGGGCCTTAAATCAACAAGCATCAAATGTGTGTCTGTGCCCCCAGAAAAAATTTTAAAACCATTATTTTTTAAAGTTTCAGATAAAATTTTTGCATTTTCTAAAACTGATTTTATATATTCTTTAAAATTAGGTTTAAGAGCTTCATGGAATGCTGCAGCTTTCGCAGCGATTACATGAAGTAAAGGGCCACCTTGATAGCCAGGAAAAACTGCAGAATTTATTTTTTTGTATAAATCTTCCCGATTAGTTAAAATAATACCACCCCTACCACCTCTTAAGACTTTATGAGTAGTTGAAGTTACTACATCAGCAAATTTAATTGGATTTGGATAAGCTTTTCCCGCAACAAGACCAGAAAAATGTGCCATATCTACCATTAGATAAGCATTTATTTTATTTGCTATCTCACGAAATTTTTTGAAATCTATTATTCTTGAATATGCACTACCTCCAGCTATTATTAGTTTGGGTTTTTTTTCAAGAGCTATCTTTTCAACCTGATCATAATCGATCAATCCAGTACTTTTATCTACTTCATAATGGCAAGAGTTCAGCCATTTGCCAGATAAAGCAACTTTCGCCCCATGTGTTAAATGTCCACCAGAATTTAAGCTCATCCCAAGTATTGTGTCACCAGGATTTAAAAGCGCAAGATAGACTGCTCCGTTAGCTTGGGCGCCAGAATGTGGCTGAACATTAGCAAAGCTACATTCAAATAATTTTTTAACTCTCTCGAGAGCTAAATTTTCTGCTATGTCAACAAATTCGCAACCTCCATAATATCTTTTTGATGGATATCCTTCTGCATATTTATTTGTTAAGACTGAACCTTGTGCATCTAACACGGCTTTGGAAACTATATTTTCTGAAGCTATTAATTCTATATGCTCTTGTTGTCTTTTTAATTCAAGTTTAATGGAATTGAACAAATCTGGATCAGAGTTTGATAAATTATTATCAAAAAAATTTTTATAATGATCAGAGATATAATTATTTACTTTTGACATAAGATTTATATTTTTTTAATTCTCCTCAAGTGACGCCCGCCTTCAAAATTTGTTTTCAAAAAAGTATTTACACATTTTAATGCAACACTTTCTTTAGTCAATCTTGCGCCTATGGCCATTACATTGGCATTATTATGCATTCTACTTAACTTTGTGGATCTTGTATCGTAACATAATGCTGCACGAATATTCTTGTGTCTATTTGCAGTCATGATCATTCCTTCTCCTGAACCACAAACTAAAATTCCCATATTATTTTTCTGTTTATTTACTTTTTTAGCTAACAAGTGTGCAAAATCTGGATAATCAACTGAATTTTTATTTTTAGTACCAAGATCCAAAATTTTAATTCCTTTCTTTTTCAAAAATTTGCCGATTAGTTGTTTTAATAAAAAACCAGCATGGTCTGATGCTAAAAAAACTTTTTTTACATTCATTTTTCTATTTAAGCAGTGATTTTGCAAAAATTCACTACATATATATAGTATAAAGATTTATACCACAATATTTTGATTTAATTTAATGCAGGTTAGTTGAATTTGTAATCAAGCAAACAAGCTACCAAATGGACTCTATTTTCTTCACCGCCATTGAAAAAATTATGGTATTTTACATTATTTGTAATGTAAGCACAGCCATCAGCTGGAAGATGTTTTGCAATATTTTCTATAACCATAATGCACCCGGGATTGGTAATAATTGGAATATGAAGTCGCGGCTCTGGATCTCTGTGCCAGCTTAAAGTAGATCTTGGTTCTTTAAGAAGTATTCTGACTCTACCTAATTTAAATCTTTTTGATAAAGTATCATAAACTTCTTTAAAATAAGTATCCTCAAGATCTTTAACAAATTCAGTGTAAGCAGACTCATCAATTTTTTTTGCACGTCTAGATTCTTTTCCTGAGCTATCAGGTTTTGTCCAATAAATTCCTTTTACATTTTCACCCCTTGCAGAATCTGGGTCTCCAGGAATCTGATTTAATGAAATTCCTGCAATATATTTTGTTCCAGCTGCATCGTCATATGATTTTCTTGTGAGAGTCTGATCTAAAGCAATTTTTAATTTGGATAAATCAAATTTTAAATCATCAACTTTAAGAAAGTCTCTAAACTGATCCATGTAGATACTTTATTACAAACAGTAATTAAATAATAGGCTGGATTTGTCGCAATAGTAATATTAAATTCTTTAATATAAACTTAAGATTGAATGAGAATGATTATCAAATGAAAAACATAGGATCATATCCCAATGTAAGAATGAGAAGAAACAGGAAGGCTGACTGGTCGAGAAGATTGGTTAGAGAAAACACTTTATCTTCAAACGATTTAATTTGGCCAATATTTATTAGAGAAGGAAAGAATATTAAAGAACCAATCAAAACTATGCCTGGCGTTTATAGATACTCGCTTGATAAGATTGAAAAACTAGTAGAAAAAGCAATCAAAAACAAAATTCCCATGATAGCATTATTTCCTAATACACCTTCATTCAAAAAAAATAAAAATGGAACAGAATCTCTAAATAGAAACAATCTAGTTTGTAAGGCTCTAAAATTAATTAAAAAAAATTTTAATGAGATTGGTTTAATGTCTGATGTAGCTTTGGATCCCTATACTTCACATGGACATGATGGTTTGCTCAAAAATGATATTGTAGATAACGATTCAACAATTAAAATGTTAGTTAAACAATCGCTACTACAAGCAGAAATGGGTTGTGATGTAATTGCTCCTTCTGACATGATGGATGGAAGAATTGGTGAAATAAGAAAAGCGCTCGATAAAAAAGGGTACAAATCGGTACAAATATTATCTTACGCAGTTAAATATGCATCTAATTTTTACGGACCTTTTAGAGATGCGGTCGGATCAAAAAAATCATTAAAGGGCGACAAAAAAACTTACCAAATGGATTTTAATAATTCAAAAGAATCTTTAAGAGAAGTTGCCCTAGATATAAGTGAGGGAGCAGATTTTGTTATGGTAAAACCAGGGCTTCCTTATCTTGATATAATTAAGTTAATAAAAGATAGTTTTAAAATACCAGTCTTTGCTTATCAAGTTTCCGGCGAATACAGTTTAATTAAAAATGGAATTAATCAAGGAATATTGAATCACGACGCTATAATAGAAAGTTTAATTTCTTTTAAAAGAGCGGGAGCATCTGCAATAGTTACATATTTTGCAGATCAAATAGCAAACAAATTAAAATAAAAATATTATTTATTACTAACAATATATTTTTCTAAAATAATTCTTGAAACTGGCATCCTTAATTTGTTTGGTAAAATAAAATTTTCGATAAGAAGTTTCTTATTAAAGATTAATGCCTCCTTAACATTATTTTTTAAGGTATTTTTATTTTCACTTTCATAACCAAGCTCCTTCACTAATGAAAGTTCCCATTCTATATATAAGTTGATCCAATTATCGTAAAATAAACTAATAAGAAAATTTTCGAAAGAGAGATATATTTTTTTATTTATTTGTCTTTCAGGTAATAGGATTTTCAAAATTGAGCATGCAGATAATATACAAATAGCTCTTTCTTTATCATCAAAAAAAGGAGGAGAAATTGGTTTAATAAGTTCAGTTGAAAAGTAGCCAATTCTATTTTCTCCTTTTGCTTTCCAATTTAATGATATTTTGTTACCTATCTGGAGATTTTTTTTTTGTCTTTTTGAAGAGCCTCCATAGACTATACCAGCACATTTTCCATGCTCTAATGTAAAAGATTCTATGATTAGAGAATTTTCATCAAAATTGTTTTTTGATAACAAATAGCCCTCATCTTGCCAATACGTGGTCATTTTATTTTTATATTTTCTAACAATTTTTTAGCACCATCTTGTTCGGCTTGCTGTTTGGATTTGCCAGATCCAATAAATTTTTTTGAATTTGGTATGCTTACAGATATTTTAAATATTGGCCTATGTCTAGGTCCAAATGTTTTTATTAAAATATACGATGGTAACTTTTTGTAAGTTTTTAAAGAATATTCCTGTAGCTTGGTTTTAGAATCAAGGATTGTTATATTAGAATTTTTCAAATTATCTTTCCAAATATCTAAAATAAACTTACTAACAAAGTCAAAACCTTTGTCTATATATATTGCTCCAATAAGCGCTTCGCATGAATCACTTAATATCTTAGAATCTTGTTTTGAAATTTTTTTATGCGAGTCTCCAATAATTAAATATTTATGAATGTCAATTGACCAAGCTATTTTTGAACATGTTTCTCTATTCACAAGTTTTGCAAACCTCTTATCTAAATTTCCTTCCTCTTCTTCGGGATATAAATCGATTATCTTTTTAGAAATCACCAGTCCTAAAACTCTATCTCCTAAAAATTCAAGTTTTTCATTATTTTCAATTTGATTTGAACTTTTGTGAGTCAAAGCCTTTTTGAGCAATGATTTGTTTTTAAAATTTACTTTTATTTTTTTCTCAAATTTATTTATTTTTAAATTCATTTTATTTTAGTAAAAAATCTATTAAATCTCATGCTATTACCCCATCTCCAAAATTTTAACAAATTACCTTTATGCGTATTGTTTGAAAAAAAAATCATTTGAGCTTTCCCAACTAAATTTAATGAACTAACATAACCGACGCTGCTTAAAAATCTGCTATCTTTTGAGCAATCTCTGTTATCACCCATGAAAAAGAAATGATCTTCTGGAACAATAAATGCATCGGTATTTAGCATGGTGCCTTCCTTTCTATAAGCAGCAATATATTTAACTCCATTAGGAAGAATTTCTTCATAAGCATTAATTTGTATTTCGATATCACCGCAGTTAATTTTATGAAGATGTTTTATTTTATTACGCACAATTTTCTTACCATTTAAAAAAAGTTCTGAGTCAATAATTTGTATTTTATCATTTGGTAAACCGATTAATCTTTTTATATAATCGGTTCTATTATCTGCGGGGGTTTTAAAGACAACAACGTCACCTCTGCTTGGTGAGCTATAGTAAAATCTTTCATTTGAAATTTTTGGACTAAATGGAAATGAGTGACGACTATATCCATATGAATATTTAGAAACAAACAATCTGTCGCCAACTAATAAATTTGGTTCCATCGATGATGATGGAATATAAAACGGTTGGTACAAAAGAGATCTAATAACTAGTGCTATTATTAAAGCATATATTATAGTTTTTATATTATCGATAATTTTTTTTTTCATCAATTGTAAGATATTATTACAGTGGCTTGTGCCCAGGGCTCATCATCAGATAAAGAGAGATAAATATTATATTTATTTTTTTTAATTTTTTTTTTAAGAAAATTATTAGCAAAACCTCTTAGTCTTATGTTAGGTTTTCCCGCAGTATCATTAAAAATTTCTATGTCTTTTAAACTTATTCCTTTTCCAATTCCAGTACCAAGCGCTTTTGTAAATGCTTCTTTTGCTGCAAATCTTTTAGCGTAAAAAGCACTTGGATTCTTTTTTTTTTCACAATAGTTGATTTCCTTATCGGAAAATATTTTTTTTTTAAAATTGTATCCGCCCCTTTTAATAGAGTTATTAATCCTTTTTATGTTAATTATATCCGTACCAATACCAAAAATTTTCATATCAATTACTTATTATCTTTCTAAAATTTTTTATAGTCTTTTTTAGACCTATAAACAAGGATTCGGAAACAATAAAATGACCAATATTCAATTCAGAAATAGTTTTAATCTTTAATATTGGTTTGATGGATTTATATGTTAGTCCATGACCGGCATGCACTTCTAGTTTAATTTTTCTTGCATAGGAGGAAGCATTGAGCAAATCTGATATTGCATTTTTTGTAGGTTTTCTTTTTAAGAAAAGTTTGCAATATTTTCCCGTATGCAATTCGACGCAACTTGCTCCAAGTTTTTTTGCTAATATAACATCTTTGATATTTGGTTCTATAAAGAAACTAACACGTATTTTTTTAAGATTCAGTTTTTTAACAATTTTTTTTATTATTTGATATTTTTTTTTTAAATTAAGCCCTCCTTCTGTAGTCACTTCCCTTCTCTTTTCAGGGACCAGGCACACATAATTTGGTTTATATCTCAAAGCAATTTTTAACATCTCTAGAGTTGGTGCCATCTCTAGATTGAGGGGTATAGAAATATTTTTCTTAATTTTCTTTAAGTCTTCATCATTAATGTGTCTTCGATCTTCTCTTAAATGAATTGTTAAAGAATCGGCTCCAGATTTTTGAACAATAAAAGCGGCTCTAAGTGGTTCTGGATAATATTCTCCCCTAGCATTTCTTATTGTGGCTATATGATCTATATTAACACCAAGCCTAATTTTTTTCATTAAAATATATTTCTGCTGCCTGGTTTAATTGGCTCTATATTTTTAATTTTTTCTGGTAATTCATTTTCTTTATAAGTTGATATTTTAATCTTTATCTGGGAAATAATTTTATCTTTAATCAAAATTTTATCATCCGATCTATCAATTATACACGCATAACCAACCAAGTTTGCTTTATATTTTTTAACTAAATCAGAACATTCTAATGCAGATTTTCCTGTTGTTATTACATCTTCTACGATTAAAACTTTTGATTTTGGAGGTATATCAAAACCTCTTCTTAAAATTAATTTTCCATTTTCTCTTTCTGCAAATATTGTTTGAATTTTCATTTGTCTTCCAATTTCGTAGCCGACGACTATACCGCCAATAGCAGGCGATAATATAATATTTACATCTTTATAATTTGCATTTATTTTTTCTACCAAAGATGAACATATAGAAACTGATTGTTTTGGATTACTTAATAATTTTGCGCACTGAACATATTCGGCGCTATGCAAACCAGACGAAAGTATAAAATGCCCTTCTAGTAGGGCTTTAGTTTCTTTTAAAATTTTTAAAGATTCGTTGAAAGAGAGCATCTTTTTTCCTATGTCGTATTATTTTAAATTTGTATTCCTTTACTTTTAACTCACTTATTAAGTTCGTATATTTTTTTAAATCTTTTACCTGTATATCAAAAATAAATTCTAAATAATTCGACTTTTTCGTTATAATTTCCATATTTATGATATTACATTCATTTAAACCTATTAAGCTACTTACTTCACCAAGCTTACCTGGAACATTAGGTATTTGTATACATAGACCTGTATTGTATTTTTTATCGATTATTAATTTAGATAAATTTTTATTTTGCCAGTATCTCCTTATAGCAGCTCTAGCTTTTCCTGTTTTTGCTAAGTTTAACCAATGGAATGAGGGTGAAGCTTTTTTAGATACAATAATATTTACCAAGTCTCCATTTTTTAAAAAACTTTGAAGAGGTGATATTTTTCCATTGATTTCACATCCTGTTGCGCTGTCACCTATTTTGGTATGAACGGCATATGCAAAATCTATGGGGGTTGCATCTTTGGGGAGTTTAATAACTTCACCTGTCGGAGTAAAACAAAATACATTATCTTGGAACATTTGCAATTTTGTATATTCTAAATAGTCTTCGGGATTTTTGCTTTCTTCCATTATTTCCACAAGATCTCTAAGCCAATCATATTCTTTTAAAGAAGTAAAACTCACTTTCTCAGAAGATTTATAAATCCAATGTGAAGCAATTCCTCTTTCAGCAAAGTCGTGCATTTGTTGAGTTCTAATTTGTATCTCAACCCTTTCTTTTTTTGGTCCAATTATTGAAGTATGCAATGATTTATATTTGTTAATTTTTGGTGTTGAAATATAATCCTTAAATTTACCTGGTATCATAGACCATTTACTATGAAATATTCCCAAAGTTTCATAGCAGAGCTTAATATCATTAACTATAATTCTAAATCCAACAATATCAGTCAACTGCTCTAATGATATTCTCTTTGTTTGCATTTTTCTCCATATAGAAAATGGTGTTTTTTCTCGACCAATAATTTTTGATTTTATTCCATTATCTTTTAATATCTTTAAAAATTTCTCTGAAATTTCATCAAAGTTTTTTTCTCTCACAGTTTTATTTAATGAAATCCGATCAACAATAAGTTTACGAGGTTCAGGATTTAATACAGCAAAAGATAAGTCTTCTAACTCATCTCTTATGCGATTCATTCCCATTCGATCTGCCAAAGGAGCATATATTTCCATAGTTTCATTTGAAATTCTTATCCTTTTTTCTGAATTAGAAGCAGAATTTATTGTTCTCATGTTGTGAAGTCGGTCAGCAAGTTTTACTAATAGTACTCTTATATCTTTTGAGGTGGCTAGTATAAGTTTTCTAAAGTTTTCAGCTTTAGAGTTAGAATTAGCTTTTCCTTCTAATTGAGAAATCTTTGTTACCCCTTCAACTAAATCAGCTACTTCTTTACCAAATTCCTTTTCAACCATTTTGTAGGTCGCTTTAGTATCTTCAATCGTATCATGTAATAATCCTGTAGTGATAGTTGCTGTATCAAGTTTCAAATCAGTTAAAATATTTGCAACTGCCACCGGATGTATAATGTATGGTTCTCCAGCATCTCTCTTTTGATTCTTGTGAGCATTAAGGGCAAATGAATAAGCTTTTGAAAGCTTATTTGGATCAAAAAAGCTATTGTACATTTTTACTTTTTTTATTAGATCTTCTTGATTAAGCATATTTTTATTATATCAAGTCCGCTGAACCTTTAATATAGACTTTTTATCAATTTCTGAAAGCTCATCAATCAAATGATCAATATTTTTTCCTGTTAATGGGTGAATCCAATTTGGAGATATTTCTTTTAGTGGGAATAAAACAAAATTTCTCAAACCGAGTCTTTCGTGGGGTATTTTGATTGGCTCTCCTCCTGTTAATATGAATTCTAAAACTCTCCCATTATAATCAATAATATCAACATCTATTGATCTAGGTTCGTTTTTTTTATTTCTCTTTCTTCCTTGTCTGTTCTCAACTTGAACAATTGTATGCATCAACCTTTTTACTTCATCTTTTTCAGATGATTCATTTATTTTCTTTTTAAGAGAAATT
>Ga0066837_10000628_pt1 | contig 16127 bp, 7 predicted proteins | sample ETNtaG_25_FD_66730 | JGI IMG/M metagenome (GOLD analysis project Ga0066837, IMG submission 66730) | Marine microbial and viral communities from oxygen minimum zone, Eastern Pacific Ocean - ETNP201302SV86 | ecosystem: Environmental > Aquatic > Marine > Oceanic | place: Pacific Ocean: Eastern... | reverse complement strand
GTTATTATCAAAGGATATTTAGGCGGTAAGAAAAACAATACAGCATTTACAATGAAGAAAATGATTATGCCAAAAATAGCTGAGACAAGTAGAGGTACTACTATGCCGTATATTTTTTGAAAATTTTCGGAAACCGGTTTGTCTCCCCACTTATAATTGTAATTGGCTTTTAGTTCTTTTAATCTACTCATCTAGGATTCTACGTTCTTCTAGATCTGTAAGTAACATATGCTAACCCACCTACAAGCCCTACGACAACAAGAGCTATCATTCGGAAGGAATTATTCTCTTCATCCGACTTTGCACTAACAGAGATAGTAATAGACTCCTCATTATTAGTTGTATCGACTTCTTCCAAAGCAGCTCCAGGATCGACTATAGCTACTCTTAATGCATGCGATCCTTTGGTTGCAGTCCATACAGCAGTAACTGTTATTTCTTCATCATCTTCACCACTAAACATAATAGTAGTAGTGTTAAATGGGACGTTATTATCGTAAAATGCGACAGAGACGTCATTTATTCCTGTATTATTAACTAAATTTGCTATTGTAGCTGTTAGTGTAACTTCAGTACCAACGGTTGGTGATGCAGGATTCCATAAAAGTTCATTCACTGTGAAATCTGGTTTCTGAGCTTCGATAGGTGTAACAACAATTTCAAAAGAGTGTGTTATATCATTTACCAGGTTGCCACTTCCATCGCTCCAGAATACAGTTGCACTGAAGGTTTGTTTTTCTCCTACAGGGACGGTTTGATCTGGCGTTATTTTTAATTCAGAAGTTACATTGTTTCCATAATCTACAATCCATCTGTCTGGAATAAATTCTACAGTCCAGTTATTTGGTATAGAGTCTACATTCAGTTCATAAATAGTATTTAGGTGTCCAATAGAAGAACCATTAAAGTTGAAAGTAGTAGTTTGGCCTAACGCCACATTCGCTTCAGTTCGATCTACATTTACTTCAATTCCTCTCATTAATTTCCTTTCAAGAGTCTTATTTAGTAAAACACCGTCTCTTTCATCAGTGATATTAGCTTCATCATTTAAGTTGTAAATGTAATCGTCATCTTCAGATAAATCTTGATATTCACTAACTAGATTATAAATTCCATCAGGAACAGTAATGTCTATAATTCCATCATTGAAATCAATTTCAAAGCTGAAATTTTCACCATCTATATCTACTTCATTAAAATCAATAGTCTCATTTTCAAAAGAGAGATAAGTTTGTTTATAATTTGTACCTCTGTACAAAGAAGCATCAATATTTAAAGCCCCTACAAGCTCTAAATCACTAATGTCAACATAACTAGTTCCTTCGACAGTAGTAGTATAAATCCAAGATTGATATGCGCCAGTGTAAAGATAAATCTCATAATCGCCGTTTTCACCCGAAGTAGTATTGTATTGCACGTTTGTTCCAGCCATATTCCATATTTCAATTTCTGAATTAGCTAATTCTTCATTAGAATCAGGTGTAACGACTCCGTTCGTATCACGATCATAAAATATGGTTCCAGATAATTTCACTTTCCAGTCAGCATCTCTTTTGAATACGTTTTCCTTCCCAGGATAAACATAAACTATTTCCCCATCAGTACCTTGTTCATTAATTAATTTGAAACGTTCTCCCTCATTATTTTCATAATGAGTCATTTCAATATTATATTCTCTTGGGATCATTTCGGGAATATTTATGGTTCCATATTCATCTGTTGTGAAGATTTGGTCCTCAGTATAATCAGATGTTAAAGTAACATTAGCATTAGCTACAGGCAGTTCACTTCCAGTAGCATTAGTGTATGTAATTTCCAAAGTAAAGTTAACAGCCAGAGGATCTAAAACAATAGTATACTTTGAAGTATCTCCATTTACTGTAAAGGTATCTTCGAATGAGTCATATCCTTCTAAATCAACAGAAACACTGTATTCTCCATTTGGTAGATCAATCTCTCCATAGTCTGGTGTATAACCAATCTGCCCTTCTCCAATTACCGTTTCAGCAACATAAATTACGTTGTCCTCAGATTCAAATAAAATACTGATAACAGAATCTTGAATCAAATTATCATCCGATGAAGAAACAACTTCTCCTCTAAAGTATCCTTCTTCCTTTAGTGTTAGGTTATATTCCTTCGCTTCATTAAGCGTAATCAATCCGCTAAAGCTGTAGTGTTTATTGCTACTTCCATCTTGGAAGCTTACATAGTAATTTCCAGGCAATAAACTGCCTGAATAACCGCTGAATTTTGTAATCTCAAATGTAGTTACGTTATCTAGGTTAGTGAGTGAAGTAAATGCTACTACTCCAGCTTCTTCAATTCCGTTAAGAGTTGCAACACCCGACACCTCATATCTCTTTTCAGCTTCAATAATTCCTAAATCAAGATTTGTTTGCCCAATTTCTAGATTAATTTGCCCTATTGCAAAATAGTTAGCCCCTTCATAATCATATGAGAAAGAATAAATATATTTATCAGGAGGGAGCATTACATTATCAAGATTTCCACTTTCATCAGTAGTGAAGTTTAGGTAATTGTATAAATCGAACACTGGCGTAAATGAGATATTAGCATTACTAATTCCTTGACTTTCGTATGAAAATACACCATTGATGCTAGTAGGAATTCTTTTCATTTCAACAAGCAATTCTTTTTCTATATTTACTTCAAATTCACTTCGTAATTCTTTGGTTCCATTAGTATCAGAGGATACTTCATAAATTTCTTCAAAAGTATATCCGTATTTTTCACCTATGATTTGATATGTATCAATAGGTAATGGCTTCATAGAACTTGGGTTTGTGGCCCAAACGTTCAGGGCAGCATCTTCACCATCTAAATTAACTAAACCATCTATTGGCATCTCATTTCCAAGATGGGTTTCATACATGATAATCATTACATCTTGGCCGTAGTTTGAAGATAGATTTACACTTTCATTGTTTTCAACTACATTTACAGTTTGTAAGGCAACAAGATTCTGTCCTTCACCTCCTATATGAGCATAAGCATTATACTCCCCAGCCGGCAAAATCACTTCATAATCTCCACTAAAAGAGCTGGAAGTAGAAACAGCTCCACCACTAACAGAATCAAAAGTAATCTTTATTTGTTCAAATCCTTTTTCACCTTCATCTAAGGTATTGTTACCATTTACATCTTCAAATAATATTCCATCTACAGAATATCCTTGGGTCATGATGGCATTTATTGGTCCTGAAATGGTATTACTATCTATACGCTCTAGGTATGTTAAAGTATTATTTTCATCTTGAGATATAGTATATATATCATATAAACCTTCAGGAAGAACGGTAGCAAAATATCCATCTTCGTTAGTGAATACGTTATAACTATTAACCAAGTTGGCATTACCTATGGAAATCTGCTCTTCAACAATAGCTTCATTTTCATAACTTAAAGTTCCTTCAAGTCTGAAACCATTTCTTAAAGTTGCATTATATCCTAGAGATCTTCCTTCATTAAGTACAATTTCAACACTATTATTTGACCAATCAGCGGTGTTATCAGCTAAAATTCCTTCATTCTCTAGTCTTAAAGTGTAGTTACCTGGAAGTAGAGTTTCAAAACAGAATGAGACTAGTCTCGTATCTTCTTCATTTGGACAGTCTGAGTTTATGTATTCGGTATTCGCGAATGTTTTTTCTATCAAACTATTATTTGTGCTATCGTATAGAGAAACTATAATTTGTTTGTCTCCAATTTCATCAGCAGATATAAATTCACCCCAAATGGAACTTGGTTTTAGCGCCTCAGTTATTTCTATTTCTTGGCCAACTTTTAATGCACCTGGACCTAGGTAGGAAGCTAAAACAACTTCATGCCCATTAATTTCAGTAGTAATTAGATATTCTCCAGCAGCCAATCCTGTAAATTCGTATTTACCGTTTGCATTTGTATTTACAATAATTTCAGCTTCAGAACGGATATTTGTTGCCTTAACTGGAGTAATTGATAATGCATCATCTTCAACACTACTGAATTCTCCATCTCTATCAGTATCCCAGTATAATCTTCCTGTGATGTTAGTTGGATTAATTTCTATATCTATATCAAAAGTTGAATTAACTCCAGGTTCTCTCATTGCAGCAGCTTCACTAATGATAATATTCTTCTCTGAAGCTAAAATATTGTCGTTAGCAACTTTTACTAATTTTTCAACATCAGAAATTTTGTCTCCCAATGAAACTTGAATTGTTAAATTTCCAGCAACAGCTAAAACACTGTAGTGTCCATCTTTATCTGTAGTTGCAGTTCCGTGAGGAACGCCCATTTCATCAAGAATAGTGATATTAGCGTTAGCAGCAGGATTTCCGCCTGGAGTAGCTACTGTACCTTGAATGGTTGCTCCATCGTAGTACTTTAACATTCTTAACTGAGTATCCCGAACTCCTGCAGACTTAACTAACTTAAAATGTGTTAAATTCCATCCAGGCATTGAAGGTAACGGCCTTTGAAGCTGTGGATCAACTTCTTGAGCAATAGCTCCAGTAATGCCAGGAATACCATCTTCTATTGGTCTGCCAAGATCAGGAGCGGACCAACCTATGAAAGCCCTAAAAAACATAGAATTCACGAATTTATCTTTGTAGACAAGTACAGTATCATCAACAGCCAAAGCTGGATTTGATTTAATTACTTCAGTTGCATCTTCGCCAGACATAATTTGTCCATCCGAAAGCCGATATTGCACTTCAACAAAATCATTGATTTCATAATCAGCTAACGAAACTGGAGCATACATAATCCCAGTCTCACCGGCATTAGGCCCATATGCCATCATTCTTGTATCCGCTGCAAAATATCGAATCGATTTCCCTGTGATTTGTTCCATTTCCCATAGTAAATCAGCTATAGTGCTTCTATCCATAGTCATTAAAATTGGATTTCCAGCTCTTATTGCAGCATTTCTTTTGTTTATGTCTTGATTACTTCCGTCTGAGTTTTTAGGAATGTAATTTCCAGGATTCATTACAATATTCTCAAAGTCTGAAACATTTGTTTCACTCAAAAAACCATCTTCTAATAATTTATTTCTTACATCAGAATTAAATTTTCCAGTATCTCTATTTACTTCAGTTTCTAATATTCTGTAAAGAAGTAAGGATATTGCTTCATGTTCAGATTGTGATGCAATAAAATTACCTGCAATTTGATATCCAAACTGGAAGTTATCAGCTACAGTAGGATGTTCTCCTATGTCTATTGCCCAAAATCCGTAATCCCACCAAGCCATGAATCCAGGTCTATTTTCAGGCGTTTCGTTAGTATCTTGTTCGGCTAACCATTCAAGTCCTTCAATCCAATAGTCTGAAGGGAATGAAGGCCCCGTATTGCCCATATACCACAATTGGTTTGAACTAAGATTTGTAGTATACATACTAGATATGCCTTCTGAAAATTGGCTCATATAAGTAGCATTATTTCGTTGACCATAGTCATATTCTTCAGGTCTAAAGAAATCATAGCTAAGGAAGTTGTAAATATCGGCGTCATGCTCTTTTTTGTCTTCAAAAGGAACGCCAGCATCATACCCGTAGAAGGTATTTGGAAGGAAAATGAATAATCCTACGAAAAGAGCAACAAGCGGTCTTTTCATTTCAAATGATTTTCTTAATCCACTTAGTCTGTCACGGAACCTATATTGATCATCATCTTGAGAATCCATGTGACCTATTACCATAACTAATACAATGAGAATAATTGCAGTTAAGATTCCTATGAGAATACTTATGGTAAAGAAGAACCAAAATCCGATACCAAGTGAAAATAGAGATAACCAATAGAATAGGTTTCCACGTTTTCCCCAGTAGCTGCTCCATATTTGTAAAACCGCTGGAAAATCTGCCCATTTAATAATCAGCCAGGTAATCCAACCGCTTATTAGTGAAACAATAGGAGTTGCATTGAAAATGAAACGAACAGCAGATTGAGCCATGTACAATGATACAAGAGCCCAAATCATAACAAACAAATAATCTTTTTTCCACAGGCTCTGATTGAATAATTGATACCCCATCCACCCTACACCAAAAAGTGCTAACCAGATGGAGACGGGCCCAAATGCAAAAACGAAGTCAGCAAATTTAGGCGGCTGCGCCTCTGCAATTGTATCGAAAAGTTTTGTCCTTACAAAGTAACCTTGTCCACTGAATAATAAGAATCCTAATTCTGTAAAAACATATGTCAATAATAAATAGAATACAAGAGCAATAAGTGTTGAACTTCCAATTACCAACAGCCATGGTAAATCTCTTGTTGTAACCATTAATGCAGTCATCATCATATATCCTAGTAAGATATATGCAGGAGCTTCCCACCAAGTATTGATGAACCCCATTGTTTGATAATAAGGATATGACAAAAGAACAGGCAATCCAAGTGTAACTAAACCTAACATTCCAGTAGTTAAACTATCAACTCTTCTGAATGCATTGATTAACATTTGGAATCCCAAGTAAATAGCAATGATTCCCATAATGTATGGGAAACCTTTCCAGCTCATAGCAATCATAGCAATAGTCATACCAGCTAATCCAGCATACCCTAAGGCTAATTTTTCACTTTTAACAAAGTCATTCAAGCCTTGTTTAATACTATCAAAATTTGTCCAATCAGAAACCCATTTTTTGTCACTGGAGACTGTTAGAGCTCTCATGAAGAAAAAGAAAGTTGTTGTACCGAATAGAATAATGTATGAATCGTGGTCAGCTAGAGCCAAACTTGAGTGACTTACGTGACCAGAGTTTACGCCAATTAAGAAAGCCCCAATTAATCCGGCTTCTTTACCAAACTGAGCTTTTCCTATTGCATAGACTGGGAAAATAATCAATGCACCGTACAAAGCAGGCAATACTTGCATAGCCCACCAAACTGAATCGTCAGTTGAAGCAAAGAATGGAGAGAAAATTAGCCCAACAATCGCAATAGACCAGTCAAATAATGGTGGCCGATTATTATTTGCCCCATATGGATAATTAAGCATGGGATCTCTCTGTAGATGTTCACCATTTTCTACAACATGATCAACAACGTGTTTGTGATAGTAAGGGTCACTACCTCCTGTTAATTGATAACCATCTTCGGTTGCAGGTTCTAGAGTCCATGCAGTTCTAATATATAGTGAGAATAAGAAAATAACAAGGAGTAAACTCAAAGTTTTCCAGTCTACTCTTTTAGATTTTTTATTAGTTCCTAAAATTTCAGTATCTGCAGAGGTAGCTCTGCCAATAGAAGGAGTTGGGCGATTTTTGAAGCGACTCTTTATCTTAGAGCCACGTCGACGACGTGTTTGTCTTGCCATTGATGTTGTGTCCTTCCTGCCTCTTCTGAATCAGAGACGGATTGGGCGCCACTCGGATGGTTATATAAGGTCTGCCCTAAAATAGAGTTAATTCGTGCTTAAGATGATGGATGTATTTTGCCTATGCAATTTCCAAATCCAATCTTGTATCCTTTTCCATTACAATATCCCTTCAGAGTTACGACGTCTCCGTCTTCCAAGAAAGTTCTTTTTTCACCATTAGGAAGGGTGATTGGTTCTTTTCCGTTCCATGCTATTTCAAGCATCGATCCTCGGCTATCTTTTTTTGGACCTGAGATAGTACCGCTAGCTAGTAAATCACCGGTTCGAAGATTGCATCCAGTAATGGTGTGATGGGCAATTTGTTGAGCCATATTCCAATATAAATAATTGTAATTTGTCTTTGAAATAACACAGGATTCTTCCATTTTCTTTGTTTGTAAATGTATTTCTAATTTTATGTCAAAATTGTGGTTATTTTTATTTTGTAGATAATCAAATGGTTTAGGTTCTTGTTTAGGGCTTTTGCATCGGAATGGTTCTAAAGCTTCTAAGGTAATAATCCATGGGGAAATAGTTGTTGCAAAATTCTTTGCAAGGAAAGGTCCTAACGGAATGTATTCCCATGTTTGCACATCTCTAGCAGACCAGTCATTAATCAAGGCAAGTCCAAAAACATGATTTTCCGCTTTGTCAACAGAGATAGGCTCACTTAGATAATTTCCTGAACCGATTAAAACACCCATTTCAAGTTCAAAATCTAATCTTTTAGAATCTCCAAAAATAGGTTTATCAGAATCAGGAGGTTTAGTTTGCCCTTTAGGACGTACAATCTCAGTTCCACTAAGGATGACAGAAGACGCCCGGCCATGATAGCCTACGGGTAAATGGAGCCAATTTGGCATCAAAGCTGCATCAGGCCCTCTAAACATAGTTCCTACATTAGTTGCATGTTCTTTTGATGAATAAAAATCAGTGTAATCTCCAATATCTACGGGTAATTGCATTTTAACATCAGCTTTCGGAATAACAGATATTTTTTTCAAATCTTCATTATCCCGTAACGTTGGATTATTTTCACTTAATATTTCACTTATTTTCAGTCTGGTTTCCTTCCATGCGCTTCTTCCCATCGACATGAATGCGTTCAAAGTAGGTTCGTTGAAAATCTCAGCACCTTCTATTTCAGTACCTTCAAAAATCCCAGCATCATCTAAACGAGCTAAATCAATTATAAAATCACCTATGGCAGTTACAACATGCAAATCTCCGCCTTCTTTTGGGCTACAAACTCCAAATGGTATGTTTTGTATTGGGAAATCAGAATTTTCATCTACATTTACCCAAGATTTTAGATTCGAATCGTGTGTTTTGTCCATTACATCCATCCTAATTGTGTTAAGTCATCCATAGGCTCTTGAAAAGAGCAACTGCCAAAAGAAATTGCTGAATTAGACCGACTTTTTTCTATAGTTTCTTTAGTTATTTCAAATCTGGAATCACGATCATCACCTACTTTCCAAGTCATTTTATCGTCTGAAAAATCAAAATCAGATTCATTTTGACAATCAATCATATGAGATAATAAAATGAACATTCTGAACTTTTCTTGATTATTTTCAGGCGTTGGAAAGGTTGTAGCAAACATGCTTGCGCTAAACATGTTTATGAATCCGTGCATCTCTGTATTATATTCGTTAGAATGATGTCTGAGTGGGTGATGAAGTCCAGCAGTAAATTTGAGAGGAACTTGAAATATGCAGCAATTTTGTATCATAGCTGCTACTTGTTCAACAGAGGGAAATGCTTCCTTCACAATGCCACCACATCTTAATTTTATTCCAGTGTTTTTTAGACTAGAAATCATCTCTATAGTTGGATTAATCTTGGAGTCCCAATCTCCTTCATCTTCGTTCGTAGAATAATTAATTCCAACATAGGGCAATTCAGGGAATTCATGATAGTGTTCTAAATTATTGGAATTTAGTAACTCGACTACATCAGACATTACTTTTTTTGAAGGTGAATTCGAAGGTAACTTTGTTTCTATAACTTCTATAGAAATTTTCTTAGCATGTTTTTCTCTATATTCATTAATAATAGATATTTCATTTTTTGTTTGTTCAAGAAATTCTTTATCAGAATTAGTTTGACTGCCCAGTACAGATAATTTGAGCGTTCCAATATTGTCAAATTTAGGAATAAATTTTTCTAAATCATTTAATTGTGAGATAGGTATAATGAATCGCCCCAACATCCATTTATTTTCTTGACCAAGGTGAGAAATATATTCATTTATCGCTTTATCAAGAGGTAATTTTGCAGGAGGAAATAGACCGGCATAGTCTATCAATCCATCCATGAATTTTTGTAAACTATTTTTCATCAAATTTATTCGCCTAACGCGTCTTTGAAACCATCACCATTTATCCATGACTTGGTGTAATCAGGGTCTTCAGTCTCTAAAGCAGCTTTAGCCACCTTTAAGGGATAAAATGTATCCACCATAACTGCTATTTCATCAGTCCATTTTGCACCAATAGAAGCTTCGTATTTGCCAGGGTGAGGGCCATGCGTAAGTCCATCTGGATGAAGAGTCATGGAACCAAACTCAATTCCTTTACGAGACATAAATTCCTTTGAATCATAATAAATTACTTCATCAGACATTATGTTTGCATGATTGTAAGGCGCAGGTATTGCGTTTTCATCAAAATCAAAAGGCCTTGGACAGAATGAACAAACAACAAACCTATCTGCTGCAAAAGTCTGATGTACAGGTGGAGGTTCATGTATTCTACCCACGATTGGTTCAAAATCATGAATGCTGAAAGCATATGGGTAATAGTATCCATCCCATCCAACAACGTCACAAGGATGATGCCCAAGTGTAACTTCAGTAAACATATTTCTTTGTTTAACTATTATTTTGAATTCGCCTTTTTCATCATGCGTAACTAATTCTTCAGGTCCTCTGAAATCTCTTTCAGAGTAAGGACTTCTTTCTATAATCTGACCATAATCATTTCGATATCTGCTTGGAGTTCGAACTTCACTGGGTGTTTCTACAATAAGCAATGAATGATCTTCTTTATTCATTTCATATCGATGTAGAATTCCTCTTGGTATTACGAGATAATCGCCTTGAGAATATTTCATATTACCAAATGCAGTTTCTAGAGTACCACTTCCTTTACTAACATATACAATTTCATCTCCTTGAGTATTTCTGTAATAATAATCTTCACTTTTGTCAGGATAGCACATCATGAGTATTGCATCATCATTGAACATAAAGGGAATACGATCCATAATTATACTTCCACCTTTTTTTGCCCTATCAGTATAGAAATGCCTCATTCTTAGACTTTTATCTTTTTCTTCTTCAACTTCAAAGGTACCTATTTGTTTTGTTGATAGGACCTCTGTAGGAGGATGTACATGATACAGTAGAGAAGAGGGCCCAACAAATCCCTTATTTCCTTTTAATTCTTCATGATACAGTTTTCCATCATCATCCCTAAAGACAATGTGCCTTTTTTTCGGTATTTTCCCTAGTTTGTGATATCTGTGCATTACAAGTTTCCTCTTTCAGCTTGAGCTCTTTCTATAGATTCAAAAAGAGCTTGAAAATTTCCTTGACCAAATCCTTTTGATCCTTTTCTTTGAATAACTTCATAGAATAGAGTAGGCCTATCTTCTATAGGTTTAGTGAATAGTTGCAGTAAATATCCCTCATCATCTCTATCCACGAGAATTCCTAGTTTTCTAAGAACCTCTATATCTTCATCAATTTCTCCGACTCTTTCAGCTAACGCATCGTAATAAGTTCTAGGGACTTCCAAAAATTCTACTCCACGTTTTTTTAGTTCAGTTATAGCCTTGATAATGTCACTAGTCAGTAAAGCAACATGTTGTACACCTGGACCTTCATAAAATTCTAAGTATTCTTCAATTTGCGATTTTTTCCGTCCATCAGCAGGTTCATTGATAGGAAATTTTATTCTTCCATTATCGCTTTCCATTACTTTCGACATAAGTGCAGAATATTCAGTAGATATGTCCTCATCTGTAAAATGCAATAATTGTGAGAATCCCATTACGTTTGCATAGTAATCAACCCATTCATTCATTTTTCCTAGTTCAACATTACCAACAATGTGATCAATAAATTTGAGGCCAATGGGTTCTTCCTCAACTATTTTTTCCATATATCCCGGAAGGAAAGGTCCACTGTAGTCATCATGGGAGATAAACGAGTGAATGGTTTCTCCATATGTGTAAACAGCAGCATGTGTTGTAGTGCCGTTTTCATCTTTGAGTGTTGATGGTTCTGAAGCGCTTTTTGCTCCACGTTTCACACAAGCTTCGTAACAGGCTTTTGCATCATCAACATGAAATGCAATATCTTTCACACCATCTCCATGTTTTTTGATGTGTATAGAGAGCTCATTCTCACTATTTAATGGGGTGGAAAAAACCAATCTTATTCTTCCTTGTGCTAGAACATAACTAGCTTTTTCTCTATCTCCGGTTTCCAATCCAGAATAAGCAATCTGACTAAATCCAAATGCTTTTCTGTAATAATAGGCAGCTTGCTTTGCGTTACCCACCCAAAACTCAACGTGATGTACAGCTTTAAGTGGAACTGGGTCTTTACTCATTATTTTCACATCTTCAGGAATAGTTATCCTGTGTTAACAGTAAATGAAAAAAGTGTCCCATTATTAAAGTCTTCTTTAGGAATTATCTTTGAAATAAGTAAACCAGTTGTAATTATAACTAAAATCAGATGCAGGATCGTTTGATTCAAGTGATATTTCCCAATCACCCACCATTTCACCTTCATTTGTTTTGACTTCAATATATTGTTGTTGATTATTATTTAGTAGATAATCTTCTTCAAATATAACGCCAGATGGCGAAGTAATTGTAACAGTAATATCAGATTGGATAAGAGGAAATCCGCTTTCTCCAGTTAAATTTATGTAAATATTTACGTCTTCAATGTATGGAGTTATTGTTGTAGGGATAGTATCTTCATTTCCTCCACTTACACTTCCACTGTCACTTTCTTCATGATCAATACTAACCTCTTGGAAGACTACACTTTGCCGATCTTCAGCGTCTTTTGCAGTTAAAGTTACGACATAGAGTCCACCTTGAGACCAATTATATTCTACTTTCATACCAGTAGCGGTGTTTCCATCTCCAAAGGTCCATTCATACGTTACAAAATCACCATCAGAGTTTGATGCATCAAATTCAAACACATCTCCACTCCAACCTTTTGTCATGGAGGCATCAATGTCTGCATCAAGTGTTACAGTTTCAGTACCCACAATCCGAGGGCCAACAAGCTGCCATATTATTAGGAATAGGACTGTAATTGCCAGGAAACTAACAACTCTATCTACAATTCCTTCTTTTGTTTCCTCAGTCATTCCACTTTTAAATTTTTCTAAGGCGCCAGTAATCCCGTCTGCAAAAATAAATCCACCATCAAGAGGTATTGCAGGAAGGGCATTAGTCAATCCAACCATTAAATTTAACCAAAAAATCCAATAGAATGAATTAGCTAAAATCCAAAATAGATTATCAGGAATAACGCCGACAATTCCAGATGGAGAAAAAAGAGCAGTAAAATGTTCAGGAAAAGGTTGTAATTTTTGGAAAGGTAAAGTAATGTATTGTAACATACTTCCACCAGAATTTCCTGGATTAGCTAGACTATCAACAACAAGTTCAGGATTTACAACAGCAATTCCCATGAATCCTTTCCCAGACATCCAATCTTTGTATGCATCAGGATAATATTTCTGATAATAACTTCCTTTATCAGATAAAACAACTTCATAAGTCTCAGGATTTCCTTTATTTAATACTGAAACATTAACAACTTGGCCGGCATAAGTTTCATTCATTATGTTAGAGAAATCTTCTGAGTTTGATACGATTTGATCGTTTACTTCAGTAATTAACATCCAAGGTTCAAGTCCGGCTTCTTCACCACCGTAATCTAGAACAACACTGGCAGAAAGTACTCCATCGCTAGAAGGTTCTAAAGAAGCAACCATAACCGAAGAAAATAGGAAAGAGAAAATTATTGCAATAACCATATTGCTTCCAGGTCCTGCAGCATAGAGCCTCATACGCTCCCATTTCTTCATACTCTTCATTTCTTCTTCATCAGGTTCAACAAAAGCCCCTACTGGAAATATGAATAACAGCAATCCTAAAGCCTTGATTTTAACGTCTGCAACTCTACTTAGAATTCCGTGACTAAATTCATGAACTACCATTGCAATAATTAATGCTAAAATGCCATACCAAAGGGGAATTACAGGATTTAATCCTGGTAATCCAATCATCATTTTAGGAGAAACAGAGGAACTCTTTGGAATTTGCCAAGCTAGTGTAGCTTGCCATACTAACAAAAGAAACATGAAAATCATAATAAAGAAAACAGTTACAACCCAGACATCTCCAACTCTTCTCCAGAAGGGTTTGTTTTTTGATATTTTTTCAATAAATTTCTTTCCCCAATCCGTTCTCCACATCAGGAATGAGCGTCCCCAGACTAAATCCATGTTGTATCTTTCGAGATGGCCTTCATTTTCAGCCCATCTTGCTCCAGTTATCCAGGCAATAAGGCATAGAGCGAAAGTGTACCAACCCAAATAAAAACAAAAAGTGAGTACTAACAAAAACTGACTATGTCTACGAATGTGAACTTCTATCGGCATTCCAGTTAGAGTAGGCTCAATCTTTTCTTCTTCCTCAGCCACGCATTGTACTCCACACGGGCCTTTATTTAACCTCCATTATGGAGCTCAATGGCCAAGAAGAAAGGTAAACGTGACGAAGGCTTCACATTTCCCGAATTCGACAAAGATGAATATCGTCAGAAAGAATTGAGAGATTCAAAGGTCATATTATTTGCTGTATTTTATGCATTGATCATGGCCGTTATTTCCTATTCTCTTGTTAGGATGACTAGTTTTGAAAAGGGAGTCATGTTATTCGGTTTTATCGCTCCTTTTGGCCTAATAAAAATTTTACCATTCATAGTAGATACAAGTGAATTTGAAAGAAAGAATTGGTTCGGTCCAATGTTTATGTCCTTCTTAGCTTGGTTAGGATTGTTTATATTATTTTCAAATCCTCCATTTAATGATATATCAAATCCTGAATTTGGAGTTAATGAAGTATATGTAGAAGAGGATGGACAATGGAATGTAACTACGGAAATCAATTCAAGTACATCATTTGTTTTAGTTGTTTCTGTAAAAGATAATTGGGAAGTTGACAATGTAGTTATGAGTGCTACTAAAGGCAGTAATGGCTTCATGACAGCTACTTCGATGATTAAAGTTGAATCTGAGAATCAGTTTGGAATTAGCAATGATCATAGATATTACTATTATTTTGAGGAAGGTTTAGATGCTGAAGCTTATTCATTTACGTTTACAGCTGAAGATGAAGAAGGCAATAGTTCAGTAAGAAAAACAAGTATTACTGTAATTTAAAGTAGTTTTTGTTGAATTTCGTGTAGTTTTTCTAAAGCTTGTAATGGAGTTAAATTCATTATATCCATTTTCTTAATTTCATCAATGACAGGATTTTCTTTTGTTTCGGTTCGACCTCCGAAATCAGTTGAAAACACAGATTGCACAGGTCCTGCCTTCGATACTTCAATAGTAGAACCTTCTTCTAAATTATTCAGAACTTTACGGGCTCTTTCAAGAACTTCCTCAGGTACGCCAGCCATTTTTGCTACATGTATACCAAAAGAGGCGTCCGTGGGTCCTTCGGCTACCCTGTGGAGCAGTGTTAGTTCATGTCCATCTTCTTTTGCTTGCATGTGACAATTCACAGATTTATCAAGAATCTTTGAAACATCAGTAAGTTGGTGATAATGAGTTGCAAACAATGTTTTCACACCTTTTCCAGCATGTAATTGTTCTGAAACAGCCCAAGCGAGAGCTAGCCCATCAAAAGTGGAAGTTCCTCTTCCTATTTCATCTAGTAAAACTAAACTATTTGGAGTAGCATTTCTCAAAATATTAGCTAATTCTAACATTTCAACCATAAATGTAGAATGTCCATGTACCAAATCATCATGAGCTCCAACTCTAGTGAATACTCGATCTACCATTCCCAATCTTGCAGAAGAGGCAGGAACAAAACAACCCGATTGAGCAATAACTGAAATCAATGCAGTTTGACGCATATAGGTAGATTTACCACCCATATTTGGTCCAGTAAGAATCATTAATTGCCTTTGTTTATTGTCTAATTGTAAGCTGTTTGGAATGTAACTTCCTTCTCTTAATACTTCAATTACAGGATGTCTTCCATCTGAAATAGATAAAGCCCCATCATCAGACATTTCAGGCCTTACATAATTGTTAGATTGACTAACTTCCGCCATTGAGCAAATAGCATCAATTTTGGATACAGCCATAGTAGTAGCTTGTAAAGATCCTAAGAAATCCACAATCCATTCCCTTAATTCTTTGAATAGTTCAGTTTCTAATGCTTGTGATCTTTCATCAGCACGTAGAATGGAAGTTTCCTTTTCTTTTAATTCAGGTGTGATGTATCTATCGCCTGCAGCAACAGTTTGTTTTCTGTGATAATGTTCAGGGACTTTACTGGCATATGCTTTTGGAACTTCTAGGTAATATCCAAATACACGATTATAACCTACTTTAATTTTAGGAATTCCAGTTTTAGTCTTTTCTTCACTTTCTAAAGCAACAACCCATTCTCTTCCACTGCTTGCTCTAGATCT
>Ga0066837_10000607_pt1 | contig 16399 bp, 14 predicted proteins | sample ETNtaG_25_FD_66730 | JGI IMG/M metagenome (GOLD analysis project Ga0066837, IMG submission 66730) | Marine microbial and viral communities from oxygen minimum zone, Eastern Pacific Ocean - ETNP201302SV86 | ecosystem: Environmental > Aquatic > Marine > Oceanic | place: Pacific Ocean: Eastern... | reverse complement strand
TATAAGACCCATGTAGGTAACCATTCAGCGATTCTTCTATTAGAATCCCAATTCCAAATATCAATACTTAATAAAAATAATCCAACAAAGATAGCTGTCCAGAATTTATTTTTCTTCGATTGTGGGAACCAGAACGGTAAAAGCTCCCAGGTCTTATTGTTCAAGTTTGTAATCTTTCAATTAATTCAGCTTTTGTACCAGATACAGGTAAATTCTTTTCTTTTAGTAATTCCTTTAGTTCAGCTACTTTCATAGAGGCATAATCAACTTCATCATTTAATTCTTCAGTATCTTCATCATTCATAACTTCTTCAGCAACAGTCTCATCAACTGTTTCTTCATCATCTGAATTTAGAATTTTCTTAAGTTCATCTTCATCAGGAGGAACTTCCATAAGACTTGCGGGATTCATAACATTAATTTTTGATATTTCTACTCTCTTAGTAGGGTACGTGCTTTTCAAAGTTGCAGCAGTTTCTTTGCTTAGATCTCCAGAATAAATTTTCTTTAAAGCTTCAGAAAGTGTCAGTTTAGTTAGAATTTTCTCAATATTTTCGTGAGCTAAAGCTCTTAAAACTTTTTCCTGAGATTTCTTTATTCTTTTATCGACCATAATGATAGGCTTAATACGAATTTGAACATCATCTTTTAATTTCAAAACAAAGTTGCAATCAATGCGGCTATTTCTTCTTCTTGTTAGTGCTCTTTTGTAATCAGAGGTCAATCGGTGACCGTCAAAAGAAGTGAATGCATTATTTCCTCGAGTTTCATTAACTCTAAATTTAATCATGAAATTTTTTTGATTGTAGTCTCCAGTTAATTTTTCTAATGGTACTTCAGTAACTCTACCGTTTACAAACTCTGGATTGTCAGCAGGCGTATGTGCCATTATAGTATAGTTGAACATTGATGGTGCGTGAAGACGATACCATATTTTGTTCTTCCACTTGTCTTTAACTTTGGTTCTTATGACTTTTGCCAATGATTTCTCCGCTTGAACTACAAGTTCAGGCTGCGACGACTGGACAGGGTTAAATATACGTTGCGTTGACAGTATATCATCATGTTTGATAAAATATTGCTACCAGTAGACCCTACGAAGCGCCTCAAACCAGCAAGAGAATATGCAATAGCTTTATCAGAAAAATTAGAAGTTCCTTTAGTTGCAGCATTTATAGCAAATCCCAAAAAAGCAGGAACAGTAACAGCTTCGTTAGATACAAGAGATGGTTTTGCAGCTCTTGGTAAAAGGCAACTTGATCAAATTATAGCCTCTAGTAAGTCATTAGACATAAAACCAATAATAATGAATGGTAAGAGGCATAAAGTTTTAGCAAAAATGGTTGATGACGGAATTGCAGACACTCTAATTTTGGGCCCTTTTAGATCATATTGGTCTAGATGGTTTACAGGTTCAGAGGTTGAAAGAATTTTGGAATATGAATCCTCGCATGCCTTTGTAGTTAGAAATCCCCATCCTCTTCCAGGTCCAGGTTCTCCAGCATTAGTGGCCGTTGATGGAACTAATTTTTCAGATAGATCGATAGATTGTATAGAGAGTTTTGCAAAAAAATTTGGTTGTGATATAGAATTATTATATTTAGGCAAGAATAGAATAGATACAGGATTTATGGATTCTACTGTAGTTTCTTTGAGAGAGAGATTAGGTGAGAATTATCATATAACTTCCACCATAATTCCTCATACTTTCTTTAAATCTAGAAGGGCTATAACTAATTCAGTTGTAGATTCTGAGGGCGCAAGAATTGTAGTTTTACCAGTTATGAATCATTTAGTCAGTGAATTTTTATTGCATCAGGTAGTTCTGGATGCATCAGTTCCGGTGTGTGTACTGAGATGAGCGATGACAAAGAATTTCAGAATATGCTTGACAATCTTGATATTGTTGTTGAGTCTATGGAAGAAGGCCATACAGTCATAACACCTAGAGTAAATCATGAGAAAAGTAGAAAAACTTTGTTAGAATTACAGAAGGACTTGTTTGATCCAGATGCAAGGCAGCATGCATTTTACAGGTTATACATAAATCCTACTTTTAGGAAATTAATGGCAGGTTTTGTAATAGTTTCTTTTATTCATATTTTACTTTTAATTTTTGCAACAACATTATCGGCACCAGGTAGGAATGTGTTTACTTTATTTCTTTTGATAATTTATTTATGGGTTTCTGAAACATTTCCTTTACCTGTTACTGCACTTATGGCTGGTGTAGCACTTGTTTTACTTGGTGAAGACAGGGACGTGGCATTTGAATCATATGCAGCAGATTCTGTGTTTATGATTCTTGGTTCATTGATTATAGCTCAAGGAATAACCAAATCTGGGGCCGAGAATTTGATTATCAGAAGATTACTAGGACCATTTACCGGATCAAATTATGCATTAATTTTTGGTATAATAATTATCTGTAGTTTTATGGCTGCTATTATCCCTGACCATAGTGTTGCAGCAATTATGTTACCTCTTGTTTTAACAGTTGCTGATAAAACAGATATTAGAGAGAAAAATAATGAGATGATTGCGTTGGTATTAGCAGTAGCATTTTCTTGTTCAATTGCAGGTTTGGCAACTCCTTCGGGAGGGGCAAGGAATGTGATTGCTATGGGTTTTTTGGAAGAAATATATGATATTAGAATTTCTTATGTTCAATGGGTTATATTGGCAGCACCAATAACTATTGCCCTGATTCCTGCAGTCTTTTTGACTTTAATTTTTGTTAACAAAGTTACATACCGAAAGATAGACTATGTTCAGGAATCAGGGAAATCAATAGACGATAGACAAATTTTAGCATTATCTATTCTTGTTCTAACCTTTGGCTTATTTTTGACTTCAGGTTTCAATGGATTAACTTTAGGCACTTGTGCCATGATTGGAGGTATTTTGATGCATGCCACTGGAGTTTTAGAGTGGGAAGATAGTCGTCAACGTTTACGTTGGGGTGTTATGTTCATTTATGGAGCAGCTCTGACTATGGGTAAAGCTATGGTTAATCATGGTGCAGCAGATTGGCTTGCAGGAGGATTATACCAACTGGCAGACTACGGTTCAGAATATGGGGGTGATTTATCCATAATTTTAATCATAATTGTTGTTACTGTATTGCTAACTAATGTTATGAGTGATGGTGCAGCAGCAGCTATTCTTGTACCCATAACTTTAGCAGTGGGTGCAGCAGCCGATTTTAATTTAGCATTTATTGCAATAATTACTGCAATAAGTACAGCCTTTGCATTTATGACTTCATTCGGTACGCCTCCCAATCTGATTGTTCAGGCGTCAGGAATACCAACTTCTAACGATTTCTTAAGAAATGGCGTTCCGTTAGTAATAATAGCTATTCTATTCTTGATTTTAGCTCAAACATACTATTGGGACATGGCTAGTGAAGTTGCAGGTATTTAGTTAAATAATATTTTTTTGCTTCGATTTACTTCAACTAATCCACCTATAAATCCAAAAGTGACTAATGAAAGAAACACAGATGAATTACTGTCTGGCATTTTTGAGATAGGTCCAAGTAAATCACTATTGGGATTATATCCCAAGAAATCATTTATTGAATCGGACAAATCGTTAGGGCCAGACCCTGGGGGAAGTGCGCCAATAGTTCCCATAATAGATATTGAGGCTATTATTAGGAAAGGTAGCATAGCTGCAGTTAGTGCCCTTGCAGGGTCTCCAGATTTTCTTCCTCCAAAATATCCACCTATTGCAGCAGTTATAGATCCAGGTATCATCAATATCCCAAGTACAATCATTATGGTTAAAATATAAACAAATCCAGCGAAAATTCCTTGGTTAAGAAAAGTACTTTCTTCATGACTGAGATTTACATCAACTTTCTTTATATTTTCAGAAGAATAAATTTCTTCTAATCCTTCATTTTTTTCAATGTGTTTTTCCTCTTGGATTGTTTTTAGGCTTCCTTTATCATCAAGATTTTTATCCTCAAGTTCACTTTTCTTTTCCAATTTTTGGCGAATGAGTTCCCACAAATCTTTTTTTTCTTCCACTTTTTATTATTTTCTTAGTATCTATAAATTATTGTTGGGCCTACAACAGGTTAATATATGACCCATTATTTGGCGTATAACTGGGGAATAAGTTTGGAAGTTTTAACTACAGAAACATTGGCTGCAGCAATTAATTACAGTCCAGAATACTCGCACATGGGGGAAGATGAGTCTAATTATCTTGCCGAGCATATTTTAAATTTTTTTGGTTATAGTGATCGGATTATTGATAATGTCCTTCACCCTGAAGATAGAGATACGTTCTACATGTTAGAAGATGCAGGACTAATGGAAACAGAGAGAGAAGAAACAACACTTTATGATGGCCGTGAATGGAGGATACATTACTGGCTTCTAAAAGTTACAGTAATTCAAAATAGAAGAGATGCAGGTCCTAAATTTGCAGATGATGACTTAGAACCATCGGTTTATGATGAAGTTCCTGAAGACATCTGGTCAAGATAAGTTGAAGTTACCTTATACTTTACGAAGAAATCAGCAAGAAATAATTGACATAATACAGAAAAGTCTTGTTTCAAAAAATCATTTAGTTATAGAAGCTCCAACAGGAAGTGGCAAAACGTTCACATCATTAGCTTCAGCATTACCTTTTATATTAGACAATGATTGTAGAATTATTTATTGCGTTAGAACAAATTCACAGCAGGAGCAAGTAATTAGAGAATTAAAAGAATTCAAAAAATCAGGTAATAAAATTTCTGCAGTTGCAATACAAGGTAGACAATCAATGTGTCCACAGCAGAAGGACGATAATGAATTAGCGAAATCTAATTGGTCTGAGAAATCTAAGATTTGTAAATCGTTAAAACTCCAATCAAAAATGGGTGAAGCCGGTTGTCCATACTATAGGAAATTATTGCGTCCAACAAAAAATTTATTGAAAACATGGTCTTCCGAAATATATAATGCTGAAGAGTTCACATTTAATGCAGAAAAAGAAGGATTATGTCCCTACGAATTGAATAAATTTCTTCTAAAAGATGCTCAAGTTGTTATTGTACCATATGTTTACTTTTTTGAGGGACATATACGCAAATATCTTCTTGAATGGATGGATACCTCTATAGACAAAATAGTTACAATAGTTGATGAAGCCCATAATTTACCAGATTGGTCAAGAGATGCAGCTTCTGATTATTTGAGTATAGACACATTGCATCGAGCAACTAAAGAATCTGAAAAATTCGGTTTATTACTAGGTGATAGCAGTCCACCAAGTTTTTTTTTGGATTTGGTAGAGTCTGCACTTAAATCGCTTGGAGAATATCATATTTCTGATGATGTGGAGGAAGGGCTTCTACCTTCTCACATTGTCTCACTTGATTCAGAAGTGCCAACTTTTGAAACGGAAATGATGTCTCTTGGAAAAATGACACTTTACCGTTTAAAGCAACAGGCATCAGATTTGTCTAAAATGGGGCAACTAATTAGGCAAACATTACTTGAGAAAGGGAAAAGACCACGTTCGTATTTAGGAACAGTAGGTGACTTTCTTTGTCGATGGCTAGATTCAATTGAAAGTCATAGTATACGCTTAGTGGGGAAAAAACCACTTAGATTGGAAAAAGTATGTTTGGATCCAAGAGTAATGACAGGTTTTCTGGATGAGACTGCAGGAGTTATTATGATGTCAGGGACTTTGAGTCCATTAGGTATGTTTCGTGATTTAATAGGATTGAAGCCTGAATCAAAACTAGAAAAATATGGGTCAATCTTTCCTAAAAAGAATAGACTTATTCGTTATGTTAAAGATGTAACAACATCCTATAGAGAATTAAATAATAATCCTAAAGTGTGGATTCAATTAATAGATAAATTGGAATCAATAATTGATAAATTTAATGGGAATATTGCGCTATTCTTCCCATCATACAAAATACTTGAGTCTGCATTAAATGAATTAAAATTATCTAAGCCAATATACAAAGAATATTCAGGAATGAATCAAGGTGAATTAATGAATACAGTCGAGAGCTTTAAATCAGATAGTGGTTCTGTATTGGCAGGTGTTATGGGAGGTAGACTTGCAGAAGGTATAGATTATCCAGATACTTCATTAGAAATGGCCATAATAGTGGGTATACCATATCCTGCACCAGGAGTTAGGCAGGAAGCTCTTCAGCATTATTTCGACGTGTGTTTTGATGGAAAAGGTTGGGAATATGCAGTAGAGTCTCCAGCTTTACGTAAGATGCTTCAAGCTGCAGGCAGAGTCATACGCTCAGAAAAGGATAGGGGAATGATCATAATTACAGATGGGAGGGCCGGTAAGTTTTCAGAGAATATTTCTGATTTGGAATTATCAAATAATATAATTCACGATGTGGAAGAGTTCTTTGAGGCCTAATTTAATTTAATGCAATATTGTTGAATACTAAATTGCCACCGTGGCTTAGCTCGGTATAGCGACTGATTCGTAATCAGTAGGTCGGGGGTTCAAATCCCCCCGGTGGCTCCATATTATTTGCTAAAATTATTCTTACTTCTTCTCATAGCTTCGAGAGCGGGCATTGTTTCTCCAGACATAAAAGAGATACATGCTCCGCCTCCAGTAGAGATGTGCCTAATTCCGTTAGCTAGCCCCATTTGATTAAATGCCATAGCCGTTTCTCCACCTCCAACAACAGTCATTCCATTACTCTTTGAGATGGCACTGAAGATTTCATTTGTGCCTGTTGCAAATTCAGAGTCTTCAAAAACACCCATTGGTCCATTTGCAATAATGGTTCCAGCATTTTCTATAATATTTATGTAATTGACTAGAGTATCTATTCCAATATCAAACAAGGGATAATTTTGAGGTAAATTATCAACATTAGTTCCATTTCGCTTTCCATCAACATTTAATGCAACATCTGTAGGAATTTGTATTCTTCCTTCATATTTATCTAACACCTCTTTAGCTAAGCTAATTACTTTTTTGTGTTCAGGAATTTGTTTTTCAATGAATTCAGTACTTGGTTTACCGATGTCAATGCCTGATGCAATTAAGAATATGTTAGCAACAACTCCTCCAGTTAGAATTTGTTCAACTCCTTTTCCTAAGAAATTTTGAGCTATAGCTACAGAATCAGCAGCCTTACTGCCTCCTAGTACTGCAATTCTTGGTGTAGGTCCTGAACTGATAGCCTTACCTAGAAAATCCAATTCACGTTGCATAACTCTTCCTGCTAAAGCAGGCATGTTTTCTGAGAATCCAACTAAAGAAGGTTGACATCGATGAGACGCAGCAAAAGCATCATTGACAAAATAAGAGGCATGTGGAGAAAGTTTCTTTACCATTTCAGAATTATTTTGCTTATCAAATTTTTTATTCATAAATTTGTTTAGTTCGTTCTCTTCCTTGTCAAATCTTACATTATCTAGTAAAATTATATCGCCATTTCTTAAATTCTTAATTTGATTAATTGCTTTATCACCATACAAGTCATCAACAAACATTATTTCTTTGTCAATTATCTGAGACATTCTTTCACCATGCTTCTGTAAATTAACAAAATCTAATTTCCCAGGTCTTGATTGATGTGCTAGAATTATTACTTTTGCATTCATTCCTGAAAGTTCTTTTACCGTTGCAGCATGTCTTTTAATTCTAGTATCATCTAATATTTCTCCATTTTCAGGATTTATAGATGAATTGATATCTATTCTTAATATTACTGTCTGACTCTCTAAATTATAGTCATCAATAGTTAGGAAACTTCGTTTTTCTAGACTATCAAATTCACCGTCAACAGTTACATAATTACTGTTTTGAGCCACAGCTTGTGAAGGGGGTGTTTCAAAACCTTTTTGTCTATGTTTTGTCTAAATTTCGGCCTAAAATGGCAAAATTGGCAACTACAGCTTCAATTTGTATTCTTGAATTAGCACCTTCAGATAATCTAAAATCAGCCTCAGCCATTTTTTCAATCATTAAAACTTTTATGTTATCTGCTATTTCTAAATCTCTAACAGTTCGGTGCATTTGTCTTAATACATCTTCACCAGCCAAACCATATGTTATTTGCAAAGTATCTAATTTTTCTCTAGCAGTTGAGAAATCACCAGATAGTGCAGATTTTAAAGCATCTTTAACTTCTTCAGGCCTAGCTGCAGCTACAGCTTGATAAACAACATCAGGAGTAACATCTGTTTTTGCAGCAGCAGCCATCTGTAATCCATTAATTGCTCTTCTAAGATCACCTTGAGCTAAATATGTAAGTGCTTCAAAAGCTTCTTTTGTAACAGTTATATCTTCTTTTGCAGCTACAAATTTAAGATATTTTTCTAAATCTTCAGCTTTTATGGGTCTAAATCTAAATACAGCACAACGGGACTGAATAGGATCAATAATCTTAGATGAGAAGTTGCAAGACATAACGAAGCGACAGGTTCTAGAATATTTTTCCATAGTTCTTCTCAAAGCTGCCTGTGCAGCTCCAGTTAGGGCATCGGCTTCATCTAGAAATATTATTTTGAATCCTTTTTCACCTAAAGGTGCAGTTCGTGCAAATTCTTTTATTTTTCCTCTAACAACATCAATCCCTCTTTCATCAGAGGCATTTAATTCATGTAAATTATGTTTCCATAATTCTCCAAACATTTCTCTTGCTAGGGCTAAAGCACTGGTAGTTTTACCAATTCCAGCAGGTCCTGCAAATAGCAAATGAGGCATGGAACTTTCCTTTACATAATTTTTCAATCTGGATGTTACAGTTTCTTGTCCAACCACCTCTGAGAGATTGTTTGGCCTGTATTTTTCGATCCAAATTTGTTCCATAATACACCTATCAGCACGTTCTATATTTGGATTAACCTGTATGATGTAAAACATATATATCCCTTTACTGAGTACAAAATAATGTCAAAATATGAAGGTGTTGATTTTTACAATTTGGATCAACATTTAACAGAAGAAGAATTAATGGTACGTGATTTAGTAAGAGATTGGGTAGATGAAGAAGTTCTGCCTATTATTGAGGATTATTATACAAAAGGTACATTTCCCTTGGATTTAATTCCAAAGATAGGAGAAATGGGACTGTTTGGTTGCAATTTGAAAGGTTACGAGTGTGCAGGTTTGTCAAATGTAGCATATGGAGTCATTTGTCAAGAATTAGAAAGAGGAGATTCAGCAATCCGAAGTTGTGTTTCAGTTCAAGGATCATTATCAATGTATCCAATACATGCTTTTGGAACTGAAGAACAGAAAAACAAATATTTGCCAGGTATGGCTAAAGGCGAATTGATAGGTTGTTTTGGACTTACAGAACCAGATCATGGGTCAGACCCAGCAGGTATGGAAACCAAGGCAGTAGAAGATGGAAATTCTTATGTTATTAATGGGGCTAAGATGTGGATTACAAATGGGACCATTGCAGATCTAGCAATCGTTTGGGCTAAATTAGATGGCAAAATACGTGGATTCATAGTTGAAAAAGGCGATAAAGGATTTACAGCTCCAGAAATGAAGGGTAAACATTCCCTGAGAGCTTCAATTACAAGTGAATTGGTATTTCAAGATTGTAGGATACCAAAAGACAGGTTATTACCTGATGTTCAAGGCCTTAAAGGTCCATTAAGTTGTTTAACACAAGCTCGTTTTGGTATTGCTTGGGGTTCACTAGGTGCAGCTATGGGTTGTTTCCATTCATCTGTTGATTATGCTAAATCAAGAATTATGTTCAACAAACCAATTGCTAGTTTTCAATTAGTTCAGAACAAATTGGCTTGGATGCTTAGGGAAATAACTAAAGGACAATTGCTTGCTTATCATTTAGGTAGAGCAAAAGATAAGGGAGAAGCCACACCAGAGATGGTCTCATTAGGTAAGATGAATAATGTAGATATTGCCTTAGAAATAGCCAGAACTTCAAGAGATATACATGGAGCGAATGGTATTCTTAATGAGTATCCAATTATGAGACATATGGCTAATCTAGAAAGTGTTTATACCTATGAAGGCACACATGATATTCATAATTTAATTCTAGGTAGATGGATTACGGGGCTTCAAGCTTTTGAATAATTAAAGAGTTCCAGGACTAGAAACAGCTTCATTCCAATCAGCACAATTATAGCAACTTCTGGTTAAAGTTTTTCCATTTCCATTAGCTCCATCATCTGAAGTATAGCTGAAAACATCATTATATGAATTTTTTGATAATGTTATAGTTTCAGTAGCTCCTAAACCATTTCCTATGGCAACATCTTCTACGGAGAAGACATATTTGTAATCAAGGTATGTTTCTCTAAACGTAGACGGTGATGATGTCAATATTCCCACACTTTTTGCAGGAATGGTAATGACTTCATTATCTTCAGGAATTATGTTATCTTTCTCGTCTGTATCTGCAATAGACCAGCTGTTTACAAAGATAGCGACATCATTGGGGTTGTAGAATTCAATCCATTCATATCCAAATCCGTTATTTTCAGGACTGTACATTACTTCTGTGAGGTAAAGTTCACTCGTGGGAGTATCTCCCTCATAAACGGTAACAGTTAGTAAAGCAGGAATGCTACTAGTTCCATCATTGTACAACAAGTATCTTTGAGATTCAAAACTTACAGAGGCAGTGTCTGGATTCCCTCCCCAAAGACAAACAGTTTCTTTAGGAACTAAAGTTTGTACTTCTATTCGTAATTGTTCAGTAACACCTAGTTCTTCTTTCAGTGAATAATATGGAAATTTACTCAAAGAATTACATTTATCAGAATCAATTTCTCCATCACTATTCAATATTCCAATAGTAGCGCCGTTACGGAGTTGTACAGTTCCAATCCCATATTCATTATTCTCCCATTCAGATGAGTCGCCACTCAATCCTTCAGAACCGGTTAATTCAGATACTACTTCTCTTGCCATTACAATATTATTATCATTTTTATTCAGATCAATCCCAATTCTAAAGTTCATAGATGATGTAAAAGCCTGCAAAATTATTACAAATACAGTTAAAGCTATAGTGAATTCAATGACGTGTGTCACAGCATCTTCTTCAATTATATTCCTTCTTTTCATCCTTTTACTTCCCTCTTGAAAAGCTTAGTTGCAGTTCTAAGACAGATAATAGGCCATAAGACTTGTGCCAATAAAATTAACCATCCAGGTATCCCCTCTAAATCTATAGCTAAAGTTCTATGTGTTAATAATCCCACAGAGAATTGGTAAACATATCCAGGATTTAGCATTCCAATATGGGATGCGATGCTCTGAAACTTAGGGTCATTTTCAAAATCATCTGCAGTAACGTCAATGCCTATTGCAAAAGAGATAGCATAAATCAATAAATTCCATACTACAGCAAAAAGTAACCACATTCCCAAGCCATACATAACAACATCAGTTCCACTTCTAGCAGCTATAGCAAAGCATAATTGAAAGCAGACAAGAGTGAAAATCATTATTTGTCCACACACAATAAATGCAATTATTCCACTGGTAGATGGTATTTCTCCTGCCTTAATCATAAAGATTAATCCTAGAATTTGAGCTACAAGTGCAGGAATTCCAACAACTAAAGTAAGCCCTACAGCTTTTCCAATTACAATAGTCTCACGGTTTATCGGTTTAGCTAATAAAATATTGAGTGTATTTGCTTGTCTTTCTTTATGGAATGAATCTACAGATACACCTATTGCAGCCAATGAAACTACAAAGAAAACAAAGAAACATAATTGTTGTAAGGCTCCATTAGCATTCTGTACAAAGAATGCAGATTCAGGATCTCCGTTTTGTAAATCTCCAAGTAACCATCCCATACCAATTATGAATAGTGTAAAAATTACGCCTAAAACAATCATTCGTGGCGATCGGATTCCTTGGTTTAGCTCAAATTTTGCCAAATGCCAAATCATTGTGGTTTGTTCGCTTAAATTTTTAATTCGATTTAAAGATAAATAAAGTCCTATGAACAAAATTAATAATTCTGTAGTAAAGAAGTAATTATCTTTAGTTGATGATAAACTAATATCCTCGGTTTCAGCAACCCATCCCTCTCTTTCAAGTGATATAAGCTGTCCATTATTATCAAATGTTGAAATATTGCTTACTAATGTAGCTTTAATAGTGATTACTTCACTTACAAAGAATTTTTTCGATAAGTCATCATTTACTAGAATTCTCATGCCACTTACATTTAGCATGGTTTTCCCATATAGTTCTTCAGAATAAATTATAGCTTCCCCTTCGGAGAATTTTCCAGGTATAAATGTATCATTCATATATACCTCAAATTTAGGTGCAGTTCGTAAAATGCCTTTAAATGTTATACTATCTCCAACATCTTCCTCAAATGTAATGGTCCAATTATTCTCATCTTTAATTAATTTTTTATTTTCCCAGACCTCTTCAGGGTTTGTTTCAGTGGTAGCCTCCCAATAACCTTTGTGCATTATAGCAAGACTAATAATTAGAATAATTGAGATAATCAATGGTTGCCATGTTTCTTTGCTTTTCCATCGGTCATTTGATTTCAAAAGATATCTGTCTTTTAGGTTCAAATTAATCGTCTCCCGTCTCTTTTAGGAAAATCTCTTCTAGAGAATTCTTTTGAGGCTCAATTGAGAAAATTTTTATTCCTTTTGAAACTAAAAAGTCAGTTACCCAAGGAATATTTTCTTCTTTTAATTTTAATATTATTTCTTCGTGTTTACCATTGTTTTTTTGCTTAATATCTTTAATCTTCTTATCTTTAGATAATTCTTTAGCATTTTCTTTAGAGAATTTTTTTACTTTTAGTAAAAGCTTAATTGATTTCTTCTCAACTTCTTTACGGATTCTATCAATTGATTCTTCACGAATCATTTTTCCTTTATTTATGATGCCTACATGTGAGCATATTTCTTGAACTTCTGTAAGAACATGAGAACTTAAAATAATAGTTAATCCTTTTTTATTCAAATCTTTTAGGACTATTCTTAGAGCTTTTACGCCTCTTGGATCAAGGCCTGAAGTTGGTTCATCTAATACCAGAATTTCTGGTTCATTTAGTAATGCAATACACAAGGCTAGTCTTTTTCTCATTCCAAGAGAATATTCATTAACTTTTCGGTTTGAATCTTTTTCAAGACCCAATTTAGCCAGTAAAGATTTACCTCTTTTTTCTATTTCACTCTCATCTAAATTATAGAATCCACCATAGAATTGTAAAGATTCTTTGGCAGTTAGCCTTCCGTAAAGTCCAACTTGTTCAGGTAAGAATCCTATTTTATTCTTAAAATATAATCCATTTCCTTCAATATTCATCCCATCAATAAGAATATTTCCGCTGTCTGTTTCTAATATTCCCATTATACACTTTATTGTGGTTGTCTTTCCAGCTCCATTTGGCCCTAAAAAACCGTAGATTTGTCCCTCTTCTACGTTTAGACTAAGTCCATTTAATGCGGAAAATTTAGAAATCTCTTTACCAAATAAGTTATACTTTCGGTATGTCTTTTTGACATTCTCAATTCTTAAGAGATTTTTACCCACGCTATCTTACCATTGATTGATGTTATAAAACCACATCGTCTTACTTAATTGTGGTTGAATACTGGAGATATCCATTTTTGCCATCTGCCAATACCTATTTAGAAGGTTTAACTCTAGAATCTTTGCTCGAGGATTATTTTTATTCAGAAGCAAGAGCATTAGCAGTTGCACGCTTGGAATCATCTGCAACTACAGGTTTAATTGATGTAGAAGGTCCTCCAGTTAATGATGAAGCAGACATAGTTCTTGGTTATGTAATTTCACGTTTAATCCTGGCAGCTGCAGACAATCAAGCTTTGATTAATTATGTTGCACTATCTGAGGCTCTGAGGGCTGAAAAATATTTTGATTCAGAAACTGATGAAGACTTACTTAAAGTTGTAAATTCTTTAGAAATAATCTCGGTTTCCCTTAAGGGTAATAACTTTAGTATGAGTTTTGTAGATTATGTTAAAGCAGCTTCTAAATTAAGAGAAGGTAATTGGAAACTAGCGAATAGAGGGGTTCAGAAGGGAATAGTAACATTAGACCGAGAAACATTAGTTAGGTTGATGCGAGAGGTTATTCGACAGCATCTTGAAGAATTACCAGAGGCTCCAGTAGAAATAAAGAACAAGTTTGAAGGGCCAATAACGGAATTGATAGGTAGCGTCTCTAAGGCATTTGTTGAGAGAATAGGCAATTTAGAGCACGTAGTTGGTGAGCGCCAAGCTGAAGCAATGAAAGAGTTGGGAAGATTTGATCTTGTTAAAGCACCTCCATGCTTTAACATGAATTTACTAGATTTACAGGCCGGAGTTAATTTACCACACCCTTCACGTTTCTTCATAACTACGTTTCTGTCTTCACTTAACCAAGATTCAGAATCAGTGATGAGATTATTTGCTACAGCACCAGATTTTAAAGAATCATTTACCAGATATCAGGTTGAACATATATCTGGGAAAACATCAGGCACACAATATAGTGCACCAAAATGTGACACTCTGGTTTCAACAGGAGTTTGTCCAGGACCAAATGCATTATGTCGATTGATTAAGCATCCGCTAAGTTACTATAGAGTAATGGCGGAATCTGAAAGGCCAAGGGTAATAAGAATGGAGCGAATATTACTTGCAGCATTAGACAGGGAAACATATCCAAAGAAGCTAATTGAGGATAATTTAGAAAACCTTAAAGATTTTGATTTTAAATATCCTGCAGACTTAAAAAAGACAAAATTATCTTCAGCCGTAAAAGAAGATAAACCTAGTATTGTAGAGGCTAAAATTTCATATTTTAGTGGTAGAACTTATTCAGTAGATATTCCTGGAGAAGAAAAGAAATTATGGATAACAAAAGCTGCAATGAGTATTACAGATAGTAATATTGATTATGAATGTCTTCCTTTAACAGATTGGAAAATAGCATTGCCAATTGAGGAAAGTCACTTTAAATCAAAGAAAATCAAATTAGTGGTTAAACCATTAGATGTTAAATACAATTCAGATGAAATAAGAAGAAATTTGATTGTTCTCGATGTACTCAAAGAGGATTAAACTCGGATTCTTCTTCCGCAACTACAAATAAATTTAGGAGTATTTTCATCTACATTATGGACTACTGCACATGATGGACACTTAATTGGTTTAATTCCTTGACCCATGCTAATTTCAGGTTCCTTATTTTCAGTTTTGGTAGATGGTCTTTTCACTACTTTCTTTGCAACGCTTTTCTTAGCTACTCGTTTCTTTACCGCCTTCTTTTTTACAGGAGCGGCTTTAGGTTTTTCTTCTTCTTCGGAATCTTCGTTTTCTTCATCTTTTTGTGAACTAATGGCGTGAGTTCCGGTAAGTTCGTCTAAGATTTTTCTTTCATCAAAATCTTCGTCGTCTTCCTCATCATCAAAATCATCTTCTTCCTCTTCATCATCAGAATCATTACTAGAATCCTCTAAACGATTTAGTTTTTTAGACTTGCTTGGTAAATCAGATTCGTATCCAACACCAGTTAAGCTCTTCTTTAAAGGATCTACAGATTCGACAGGTTTGTATAAATCCGCAGTAGTATCTTCTGGAGCTAAAACAAAAGTATAGATTCCTACAGAAAGAAGTATTATTACTAATAATCCTATAAAGATTGGAATATTGTCAGCTATTACAGGAGGTAATTCATCAGGTATTGAGAATCCCCCTGAACCACTACTATCAGATTTCTCAGTTTGTAAAGTGATAGAGAGCGTTTCGCTCCAAACTTCATCTCCACTATTGTTCTTCATTACAATTTCAAAATCTACGATTCCATCGTATCCACTAAATCTTGCATCCTTCCCTCTAAATTTTGATATGTATTCCTCATATCCTGGATCAGAACATGAGTCGCAAGCTCTCCAATTTTCATATTCAGGATAACCAATAAGTGAGTCTCTTTCATCAGTCTCGCTTCTAAATATGACATTTATCTGAATTCCTTTGACATATAAATCAGGGTTGACTGGCCTTACCTCTTCATCGACAGTTTCAGTTTTGGCATAATCGCCATTAGAATCAAGTCTTACATATAAATTTAAATCCTTTCCAGTTTGAAAAATTATTTCATTTTCACTAGTCAGTAAGTCTTCAGAGTCATTTATGCCTACTTCTACTAGCCCTGCACTAGAAAAGGGTAAAAGAAAAATAGCCATTACCAGCGTTAAAAAAATACGCGTACTAAAGCTATTAGCAAGTGACATTAGTTTGTACACTTCTGATTTCCAATTTAAAACTTGCTATTACTATTACTAAATGTTACTAAATCTATTAATTGGTACTCTTTTAGCCAAAGAATGGTTAGTAACAAGAATGATAAAAAAAAGCTGGGAAAAGGAACAACAGCAGTTCACTCAGGGACTTCGTCCAGTGAA
>Ga0066837_10000605_pt1 | contig 16431 bp, 16 predicted proteins | sample ETNtaG_25_FD_66730 | JGI IMG/M metagenome (GOLD analysis project Ga0066837, IMG submission 66730) | Marine microbial and viral communities from oxygen minimum zone, Eastern Pacific Ocean - ETNP201302SV86 | ecosystem: Environmental > Aquatic > Marine > Oceanic | place: Pacific Ocean: Eastern... | reverse complement strand
TTGGGCCGCTTGGCAAGGGCCCGGGCCAGGGCCACGCGCTGGCGCTGGCCGCCGGACAATTGATGCGGCTTGCGTTTGCCATAGTCCCCGAGCTTGACCAATGCGAGCAGCTCTTCGACGCGGGCATTGATCTCGGCGCGGGGCAGGCCATCGCGCTTGAGGCCATAGGCAATGTTCTGTTCGACCGACATATGCGGGAACAGCGCATAGGACTGGAACATCATGTTGACCGGCCGATCATAGGGCGGCACGGCCGTCATATCCTGACCGTCGATCTCTATGGCGCCGGAGGTGGGATTTTCAAAGCCCGCCAGCATGCGCAGCAAGGTCGACTTGCCCGAGCCCGAGCCGCCAAGCAGACAGAACAGCTCGGATTTGTAGATGTCGAGCGAAACATCGTCGACGGCGATGATGTCGCCGAATTTCTTTGAGACGTTTCTGATCCGCACAAAGGGCTTGTTATTGGCCGTGTCGCGCCATGGACGCGTATCGATGGCGAGTTGGGGCTTTTTGGCCATGTGCGCTCTCTAAAGCAGTTTGGAGCCGGGGGCGGCGGACCACCCCCGGCTGAACAGGATTACTGGCCGGTCTTGATGCGGGTCCAGGTGCGGGTGAGCACTTCCTCGTAATCGGGGGAGTGTGCCTGCATCACGAAGGCTTTTTCGATGGTCTCGGCGGGCGGGTAAATGCCCGGATTCGACTTGACCTCTTCATCCACGAATTCCAGCGCCGGCAGGTTGGGGTTGGCGTAGAACACGTAGTTGGTGATCTCGGCAACCACTTCGGGGCGCAGGATGTAGTCAATGAACAGGTGCGCATTTTCCGGATGCGGCGCATCGGCGGGAATGGCCAGGAAGTCAAACAGGGTGGCCGCGCCTTCCTTGGGGATCAGATAGGTCACCTCAACGCCCTGTCCGGCCGCTGCGGCGGCATCGGCGGCGATGAAGATGTCACCCGAATAGCCCAGTGCCAGGCAGATTTCGCCATTGCCCAGATCGTCGATATATTGCGAGGAGTGGAAATAGCGGATCGAGGGCTTGATGGAATTCATCAGCGCTTCGGCTGCTGCCAGATCTTCCTCGCTCTCGGAATTGGGGTCGAGCCCGAGATAGTGCAGGGCAATGCCCATCACTTCAGAGGGGCTATCGAGCACGGCGACGCCGCAGCCGGCGAGCTTCTCGACGACTTCGGGCTTGAACAGCAGGTCCCAGCTTTCCAGATCCGCATCGGGGCCCAGGGCCTCGGCCACCTTGGCGGTGTTGTAGCCCAGGCCGATGGTGTTGATCATATAGGGCACGGCGTGGGCATTGTCCGGGTCCTGCTTGGCGGCGGTTGCCATCACGGCCGGGTCGAGATTGCCCAGATTGGTCAGCTTGGACTTGTCGAGTTCGAGGATCAGGCCGGCCTGAATCTGGCGCTCGAGGAAGTTGCCGGAGGGGACGACGATGTCATATCCGGAATTGCCGGCGAGCAGCTTGGCGTCGACGATCTCGTTATTGTCGTAGACGTCGTAATTGACCTTGATGCCGGTTTCCGCCTCGAAATTGGCGATGGTGTCCTCGGCAATATAGTCGGACCAGTTGTAGACGTTGAGCACCGGCTCCTCCTGCGCAAAGGCAGGGCTCGCAGCCAGAACAGCGCCAAGGGCAATGGCGAGCGACTTTTTCATCAGTAGGGTCTCCTCAGGGGGAATTGGTAGAGGCGATTGGTGTCCAATGGGACCACCGGTTCGAGGCGGCGGGCGCCGGTTTCGCGGAAAGAGCCGCGGCTCAACCCCGGAGCCTCATCTTGGAGACCCCGGAAATGGGATGAAACTGAACTGGATATGCGCCAAAGGGCGGCGCTGACATGCGCCTGGGTCATTCGCTGCGATCAACCCCGAAGCGGGTGCGTATCGAGGCGCGTCCGGCGCGCCGTCAACCATGGATCTCACCAGCGAACAGACCTTTCCCTCTCAAAAGACTGAGGCAAATTATCGTCAAACCTAAGGCCCGACAAGGCTATGCCGCCGCAGATTTTTGCGGGACTTGACCACATAGTTGCCGGGGCGCACAAGCTCGGCCAATTCACGGTCGCGCTCTGCGCCACCTGCTGTTCTGGAGTTGTCTATCTTATGAGTGCAAAAGCCTATCTGTCCGTATCCAGCGAAGTCGAAGCCGCACTGGCTGCCGGCAAGCCGGTGGTGGCGCTTGAATCCACCATCATCACCCACGGCATGCCCTATCCGCAGAACCTGGCGATGGCGCAAGAGGTGGAGGCCGTGGTGCGTGACAATGGTGCGGTACCGGCCACCATAGCCATCATGGACGGACGGCTGTGCGTGGGCGTTTCGGGCGCTGACCTCAAGCGCCTTGCCGAGGAAGGTCATTCGGCCGCCAAAGCCAGCCGGCGCGATCTGGCCAACCTCCTGGCCCGCAAGGTTCTGGCCGGCACGACGGTTGCCACGACCATGCAGATCGCCGCACTGGCGGGCATCCGCATCTTTGCCACGGGCGGCATTGGCGGGGTGCATCGGGGCGCCGAAGACAGCTTCGATATTTCGGCCGACCTTGAGGAGCTGGGACGCACGCCGGTGGCAGTGATCTGCGCGGGCGCCAAGTCGATCCTCGATATCGCCAAGACGCTCGAAGTGCTCGAAACCAATGGCGTGCCGGTGCTCGGCTTCGGCACCGAAGACTTTCCTGCCTTCTGGGCGCGCACCAGCGGGCACATGGTCGATCAGCGGGTCGAAAATGCCGAGGAGGCCGCCGCGATCCTGGCCATCCAGTCTGATCTGGATATGGGTGGTGTCTTGATCGCCAATCCCATCCCCGAGCCCGATGCCTGGGAGGCCTCGGCCATTGAAAGCTTCATTGCCCAGGCGCTGGCCGATGCAGAGACGCAGGGCATCAAGGGCAAGGCGACGACGCCCTTCCTGTTGCAGCGCATCTTCGAGTTGACCGGCGGCAAGTCGCTGGAGAGCAATATCGCGCTGGTCAAGAACAACGCCAGGGTTGCTGCCGAGATCGCCGTGGCGCTTTCGGCCTTGCGGACAACGCGCCTGGCATGAGCGCGCTAGTATTGGTGGTCGGCGATGTGATGACCGACATCATCGTGCGGCCCGAAGGACCCATCGTGCCCGGCTCGGACCGGCGGGCGGAAATTCGCAACCGGCCGGGCGGTTCGGGCGCAAACCAGGCCGTCTGGTTGGGGGCAGCTGGGGCCGGCGTGCTGTTTGCCGCCCGGGTCGGGACCAGCGATCGTGCCATGTATGAGAACTATTTCCGCGGCCGGGGTGTCGTGCCGGTACTGGCTGGCGATCCTGACCTGCCCTCCGGTGTGCTGGTGACGATCCTGGATCCCTCGGGTGAGCGCAGTTTTCTTACCGATCGCGGCGCCAATCTCAACCTTGGTACGGACGACCTGCCGGAAACCCTGCTCGAGGGTGTCGGGCTGGTGCTGGTCTCGGGCTATAGCTTCTTTGCCGCGGGACCGCGAATTGCCGTCAAGGGATTGCTCAGGGCCGCGCGGTCCAAAGGTGTGCCGGTCGCCATTGACCCGGCCTCGACAGGGTTTCTCGCAGAGGTTGGACCACAGCTCTTCCTCGATTGGGTGGGCCAGGCCGAATGGCTGTTCGCCAATGAGAGCGAAGCGGAACTCTTGTCCGGACAGGCTGAGTTCGACGCCCAGATGCGCGTGCTGGGCGAGCGGTTTTCCCATGTCGTGATCAAGCGCGGCCAGTTCGGGGCGGCGCTGGGCGGGCGCGATGGCGTGGCGTTCAGCCAGGCTGCGCCAGTGGTCAAAGTGGTCGACACCACGGGGGCAGGCGACGCCTTTGCGGCGGGTTTCGTTGCGGCGCTGCTGCGCGGGGAAAGCGTGGACGCTTGTCTGGCAGCGGGCATTGCCGGGGGCGCCAAGGCCGTGCAGTTCGTGGGCGGGCAACCGCAATAGAACTGCGGTTCTCTGCCTCATCACTGGGCTGTTCCGGAAATCCACCGGCGCTGGCCATTTCGTGGGCCGCCCGGACCACCCCATTGCAGAGCGTTGGACTGTTCAGCGCGAGCGTGACTATCTGAGTTCCGAGCATAGCTCTCGAGCCCCTGCGGGAGGGCCCTGCCTCTCGAGCTTAGCTCTCGCGCCCTTCTCGCCTCAAGTCGCGCCACTGGCGCGATCTCCCCTGCGGGAGGGCTCGAAGTCAGTGATCCTCTTGTGCGTCGGCGATGCCCAGATGCCAATAGCCGGCGGCCTTGACCCATTCGGGGTTGAAGCCGCGTTCCTCAAGCAGATGCGCCTTTACGGCGCGGGCCATGTTCACTTCGCCAGCGACATAGGCATAGGCGTCCCCTTGCGGAAAAATTGCGGCGGCCACCGCGTCGCGGACGAGGCTGGTGGTCCCGGCAGCGGCGCCATTGCGGTGCACATATTGCAGCGTGAGATTGGCCCGGGTTGCAAAGGTCTGTTGTTCGGCCTCGTTCTCGACCTCAATGATGGCGAGCACCGGCGCGCCCTCGGGCAATTCCTCAATGCGGCGACCGATGGCGGGCAGAGCGGTTTCGTCGCCGGCCAGCAGATACCAGTCGAAGGCGATCGGCACTAGCTGGCTACCCCGCGGTCCGCCGATCACCAGCGTATCGCCCAATTGCGCCGCCGCAGCCCAGCCCGAGGCGGGGCCGTCACCATGCAGCACGAAATCGAGGTCGATCCAGCCCTCAGCTACGCTCCAGAAGCGCGGGGTGTAATCGCGCATCTCGCGCCGGGTACCGGGCGGAAACTGCGCGCCATTGGGGCCAACCGGCGGCAATTGGTGCGGTGTGCCGTCGGGGAAAAAGAAGGCCTTGATGTGGTCGGCATGGCCGGGTGAGACAAAGCCGGTCATGTCGCCGTTGAGGCGGATGCGGCGCATCAGAGGCGTGATATCCGTGATCCCGGACACCGTCAGCAGGCGAAGCCTGCGCTGGATGACGCGGGATTGGGCGGTGGTCTCGGGCATTATCTATCCTGACTTTATTAATCAGGAATTAGCGAAGAGAATCCGGCGTGGCAAGGTTGACGTAAGCGTCAGCTCGCTTATCTCTGCCGCACATGACAACGGAGATGAACATGAAGCGCGCCGTCTACACCGAGTTCGGCAAGCCCGAAACCGTCCTCACCACAGAGGAAAGTGCGCGCCCGGAGCCGGGGCCAGGCGAGGTCCTGGTGCGCATGGTGCTCTCGCCCGTGCACAACCACGACTTGATGACCATTGCCGGCCAATATGGTCACAAGCCCGCGCTTCCGGCGGTGCCAGGAACCGAGGCCGTCGGCGTTGTCGAGGTGCTGGGCGAGGGTGTCGAGAACCTGCAAGTCGGGCAGCGGGTTGCCGGCGGCGCCCAGAACAGCTGGGCCGAATATTATCTTGCCGATGCGCGCCGGGTTGTTCCGGTCCCTGACAGCGTCGACGATGCCACGGCCTGTCAGCTCGTCTCCATGCCGCTCAGCGCCAAGATGCTGCTCGATACGCTGGGCGTCGAGGCGGGGCAGTGGATTGCGCTCAACGCCGCCAATGGAGCGGTGGGCAAGCTGGTTGCGCAGTACGGCGCCGCTTTGGGCATCAAGGTGCTCGGGCTGGTGCGCCGGGCGGAGGCTGTCCAGGAGATGGCGGCTCTCGGGTTCGACACCGTGGTCGCGACAGAAGGCGAGGCTTGGCAGGAAAAGGCGCGTGCCATCACCGGCGGCGCGCCAATCGTGCGGGGCGTTGAATCTCTGGGCGGCAAGGGGGCGGCGCAGTTGCTGAGCATCCTCAGCGATGGTGCCGAGCTGATCAGCTTTGGAGCCATGACGGCCCGTCCGCTGGAAATCTCTGCTGCCGATCTCTTGTTTCGCGGCATCACGGTCAAAGGCTTCTGGGGCGCCAACCCACCAGTCAAGCCGGAGCGGATCGGCCAATTGCTCGGCGAACTGGTTGCCGATGCCGCGCAGGGAAAACTCAAAATGGCGATCGAGGCCAGCTATCCGATCGATGCCATCACGGAGGCCGTGGCAGCCAGCGGCGTGCCGGGCCGCAAGGGAAAAATCGCCATTCACGGCTAGGTTTTGCCAGCAGGCGCTGCGCAAGCGCCCCAAAGGGCTGACAGCATGGATGGGGTTTGCCTATATGGGCAGACCCCTTTTTACTGCTTAGTTGATGCATGCACCCCCTGATTGCCCGTTTCATGGCCCGGCACGAACCCCGCAAGGACTGGCGGGTACATGCCAAATCTGCGGCCGCCACGGCAGCGGCGGTTACCTTGATCGGCTATCTATCGGCGGTTACGGGCCTGCCCCTGCTGCTGGCGCCGCTGGCCCCTACGGCGCTGGTGATTTTCGGGCAACCTGAATCGCCCAATGCGCAGCCGATCAATATCTTTGCCGGCTATCTCATCGGCACGGTGGTGGCGGTGCTGGCGATGTCCGTGGTGCCCGAACCGTTCTGGCTGGCAACGCTCTGCGTGGGCGTCGTGATGCTGATCATGCTGGCGCTGCGCGTCACCCATCCACCGGCGGCGGCCATCCCCCTGTTGACGCTGACCGGCCGGGTGGACGCGCTGACCCTGTTTGTCGTGCTGTTCCTGGCCTGCCTGCTGCTGGTGGCTATGGGCACCATATTGCATCGCCTGCCGCCACAAAGGCGGCGCTACCCGCTGCCGCTGGCCGAGGAAGTGGAGAAAGAGTGAGCGTCCGGCGCTGCTGACAGGGTCTGGCGCAGGGCGAGATTAGCTGCGCAAGCGCGTGCAAGAGTCGAGAGGAGGCGGACGTGTCCATCATCAGCCACATCACCCTGGGAACCAATAACAAGACCCGTTCGGCGGCCTTTTACGATGCCGTGCTTGGCGTGCTGGGGTTCGAGCGCCTTGCCAAGCCGCCGGAAAAGCCGCTGGCCTATGAGAAGAACGGGCAGATGCCCACGATCTACCTCTACACCCCGGAAGACGGGCGGCCTGCGACCTGGGGTAATGGCACCCATGTCGCGCTGATCGCCGAGAGCGCGGCGCAGGTGGAGCAGTTTCACGCGCTGGCTCTGCAACATGGTGGCAGCGACGAAGGCGCGCCGGGACCGCGCCCGCATTACGGGCCGAACTATTTCGCCGCCTATGTGCGCGACCCCGATGGCAATAAGCTGCAGGCGGTCTGCTACGCGGCCGCCTAGACGGAGAGCCGAAGCATACGATCCTGCTCCTGCCGAAGGGCAAAGAGCCGGGTCGTCACGTCCGGTTGGGCGTTCGCGCTGGTGATGAGTTCCCCCTTTTTCACCGGCGCCGTCACCTTGCCGCCCTCGAGCAGACCCACCGGCAGGGCGCCGGCAGCGCGGGCATCGGTGACGGTCATGGCAAAGGAGCGATAGCAGGTCTCGCCAATGGCATCGAGCGCTTCGCCGGGCTGCAGATCGCGCTTGGCGACGGCGCAGACTTCGGCCACCGGGCGGGGCAGGGGGACCATGTCCGGCTTGCCGGTGAGCATGATGCGGGCGCAGGTCAGCGGGACTTCGAGGCTGGTCAGGTGATAGGGCCGGAAGAAGCCGTAATAGGGCCCGTGCCCGATGTGCAGATCATCCATGCGCTCGATGATGCGGGGATGGGTGGCCTTGACGATGACGAAGACGCCGGGGGCGACGCCCTTGCCAATCGTGAAATCCACGACGCCAGACGAATTGAGAATGCCGCCATCGGCTTTGGGAATGAGTACCTTTGCCATGTCGTCACGATCGGTGGACGGACCGTGCATGCCCGGCACGTCGGGAACAAGGCCGGTGGCATTGGCAATGGCGGTCATTTCTACCGCGGTCTTGGAGCCATCGACGAACTCGACCAGCATGCGCGGGTTCATGTTGCGACGCGTGGCTTCCTCGCGATAGTCGTCGGGGACGGCATCATGCTTCAAGGGATTGTTCTTGCCCTTGCCGGCAGCAACGATGTCGAGGCCAAGGGCCGACACGAATTCGATCAGTTCCATGCAGGAGCTCGGCTCGTCCCCGGCACCCACCGAATACACCACGCCGAGCTTGTCGGCCTGGGCCTTGAGGTATGGCCCGATGGTCACGTCGGCCTCGACATTCATCATCACCAGATGCTTGCCATGTTCCATGGCCAGCAGGTCATAGTCGGCGGCGACGCCCGGCTTGCCGGTGGCGTCGATCACCACATCGATATTGGGGGTGGTGACCAGCGTCTCGGCCGAGGTGATGGCAATCTTGCCCGCCTCGATGGCCGCGGTGGCGGCGCCGGGCGTGTCGCAGACCTTGCCCATCGTGTCCTCGCCATAGGCGATGGTCATGGCATCGAGCGCAGTATGGGGCCGGCGGGTGGCGATGGCCGCCATTTCGATGCCGGTCATCAGGCTCATCTGGGTGACGAGATCGGTGCCCATCTCGCCCGAGCCGATCACCCCGACGCGAATGGTCTTGCCGTCTGCGGCGCGCTGGGCGAGGTCACGGGCAAGGCCGGTCAGGGCGATCTTTGGGGGCATGGGGCGGTCCAGTTCTGGTATCGCGCCTGCGATAACCCCGTGTGAGGGCGGGAGCAAGGATTGTGTTGGGGTCGGAGGTGCGGCCAAGCCCTGTGAGCTGCGCTACGAGCTGCCCTGCGAGCGTAGCTCTTCGGGCCTATGACCCTCCAACCGCGCCACTGGCGCGTTTGGCCGCGATGCGGACGGGTCATAGTTAGCAATTCTTAAACCGTTGGGGCTGAATATGCAGCTTGGAGAAAACTCCGGGGGCACCTTTACGAAATGGCCAAGCAAACCCTGCAGACGGTCGCCTTGCCTGAAATCATCGACCTTGATTCGATCGATGGCATTCGCGACCAGTTGATCGACGCCCTGGAAGAGGGACCGGTCGCGGTCCAGGCCGGAGCGGTCGAGCGGGTTTCGACCAATGCGCTGCTGCTGCTGATCAGCGCCGCCGAGACAGCCCGGAGACACCATTTTGAGTTTACTATTGAAGCGCCGAGCGCGGCCATGAGCGCCGCGATCGAGCGGCTGGGCCTTGATGCCCAGCTTTCAGGGATGATGAGACAATGACGCTGCGGGTACTTACGGTCGACGATTCCAGGACCATCCTGGCCATGCTGCATCACACGCTGAGCAATGCCGGCTTCGAGGTGCTGCAGGCCGAAGACGGCAAGCAGGGCCTGGATGTGCTCAGGAGCCAGGATGTGGACGTGGTGATCACCGACATCAACATGCCGGTGATGGACGGGATCGAGTTCATCAAGAACGTCCGAGCCACCGGTCAGCACAATTCGCTCCCCATCCTGATCCTGACCACCGAGACCAGCCAGGACAAGCGCGACCAGGGCAAGGCCGCCGGCGGTACCGGCTGGATCGTCAAGCCATTCGACCCGGAAAAGCTGATTTCGGTCATCAATCGCGTCGTGCACTAAACCAAGAACAGTCCGGGCCCAGAAGGGTTGAAAGCGTAAGAATGAGTGATCTCGACGACTTCAAGGCCACCTATTTCGACGAATGCTCCGAGCTTCTGACCGAGCTCGAGGAACAGTTTGCCGCCATTGAAGAGGGCGAGCGCGGGGCAGACCGCCTCAATGCCGTGTTCCGCGCCATTCACTCGATCAAGGGCGGCGCCGGGGCCTTCGGCTTTACCGCACTGGTGGGCTTCGCCCATGCTTACGAGACCCTGCTCGACTATGTGCGCGACGGCCGGATCGAATTGACCGACGATGTGGTGGTGCTGTGCATCCGCGCCAACGATATTGTCGCCGACCATGTCAACGCTGCCCAGTCGGGCGAGGACCTGCCGGCCGATTATGGCGCCGAGGAAAAGGCCCGCTTCGACGCCCTGGCCCTTGGTGAAACGGCATCGGACGGCACCGGCGAGGATGAGACGGACGGGGAGATCGTCGAGGAGTTCGACATCGACTTCACCCCGGTCATGGTCAATCTTGATGCTCCCAAGGCCGACGGCGAGGCGCCGGTGGAAGACGTCTTCGAAGCACCCCCGATGACCGCCGCCGAGGGGCAGTGGGAGATCCGCTTCACGCCGCATCGCGCGCTCTACGCCCGCGCCAATGACCCGCTGCTGCTGTTCCGCGAACTGGCGGCGCTGGGCGAGATGAAGGTACGGGCGATCCTGGACCAGGTGCCGCCGCTTTCCGATTTCGAGCCCTTCGGCGTCTATTGCGCCTGGGAAATCACCCTGGTGGCGCCGGGCCTGGCCGAAGATGCCATTCGCGAAGTGTTCGAATTTGTCGATGGCGATTGCGATATCGTCATTGCCCAGGCCGGCGCCGTTCCCGGCTTCACCCAGGAAGCCGACGCTGGTGCCGAAACCGCCGTCACCGCGGCCAGCGATGAGCCGGACCTGTCGAGCCTATTGGCGCTGACCGAAGAAGAGGTGGCGGCCCCCGCAGAGCCGGTTGCGCCCCTCGCCAGCTTCGCGCCAGAGCCGCCGCAAGCCGAAGTGGGCCAGCAGGACAATTTCGAGGAAGCACCCAGCCTCAGCTTCGCCGCTCTGGCCGAGGAGATCGCGACGGCGCCCGCGGCCAAGGCCGAAAAGCCGGCTGCTGCGTCCGCACCGACAGTGGCGCCCGCCGCCAAGCCTGCCGCAGGCGTTGCCAGCGACAGCGAAGAGAGCGGCGGCCGTTCGGTCGGCGTACAGTCGATCCGCGTCGATCTCGACAAGGTGGACCGAGTGGTCAACATGGTGGGCGAACTGGTCATCACCCAGTCCATGCTGACCCAGCAGATGGATGAAACCCTGCGCGCCCGCTATACCGAATTGGTGCGCGGTCTTGAGGTGCTCGCCCAGACCACGCGAGGCCTGCAGGATTCGGTGATGGCGATCCGCGCCCAGCCGGTGAAATCGGTGTTCAGCCGTATGCCGCGCCTGGTGCGCGAACTGGCCACCAAAACGTCCAAGAAGATCAAGCTTGAGACGATTGGCGAGAATACCGAAATCGACAAGACTGTCATCGAGCAGCTATCCGATCCGCTCACCCATATGATCCGCAATTCGGCGGACCATGGCATTGAGAGCCCGGAAAAGCGCCTTGCCGCCGGCAAGCCGGAATCGGGCACCATCCGCCTTTCGGCTGAGCAGGCGGGCGGCAATATCCTGATCATCGTCGAGGATGATGGCGCCGGCATCAATCGCGAGCGCGTGCTGGGCCTGGCGCGGGATAAGGGCATTGTCGCCCCCGACGTCACCCCGACCGACGAGCAGATCGATCAGCTGATCTTTGCGCCGGGCTTTTCGACTGCTGAGGCCGTGAGCGATATTTCGGGCCGCGGCGTGGGCATGGATGTGGTGCTCTCCAATATCAAGAAGATCGGCGGCTCGGTGCATGTGCGCAGCTGGACTGGCAAGGGCACGCGCATGACCCTGCGGCTGCCACTGACCCTGGCCGTGCTCGACGTCATGCTGGTCAAGGTGGGTGGCGGTCCCTATGTGGTGCCGCTGTCCTCGATCGTGGAAACCATACAATGCAGCCGGGCCAGCTTCGAGCGCGTGCCTTCGGGCGGACGCGTGCTGCAGGTGCGGGGCGAATATGTGCAGGTTATCGACCTGGCGCAGCGCTTCGAGCTCACCAGCCAGCAGAACCCGGACGACCAGTTCGTGGTCCTGTGCGAGGCCGAGGGCAACCAGAAGGTGGCGCTGGTGGTGGACGACATCATCGGCCAGCAGCAGGTGGTCATCAAATCGCTCGAGGAGAATTTCGAGAGCGTGGACGGCATCGCCGGCGGCACCATCCTGGGCGACGGCAATGTGGCGCTGATTGTGGATGTGCAGGGGCTCAGAACCACCCATCTGCATCAGAACGCGGCCTAAGGGCCGCACCGCGGAGCCCGTTAACACATTGGCGTCGATTGACGCATTAGACTGGAAGAAAGCGCCCAGGACGGGCGGGATGAAAAGGCGAGAAAGATGGAAGCGCTGAGCCTTCGCGATGACATGAGCGACAAGACCGCCGCGGCCGGTCAGAACACCCTGCAATTGATCGCCTTCTCGATCGGCGAACAGACCTATGGCGTGGAGATCACCACGGTGCGCGAGATCCGCGCCTGGAACGGTGCAACGCCCTTGCCCAATACCCGCGAATTCGTGCGCGGCGTGATCAATCTGCGCGGCACCATCGTGCCGATCTTCGACTTGCGCGCCCGCTTCGGCGATGGCCAGACCTCGCCCACCAAGAACCATGTGGTGGTGGTGATGAGCGTGGGCGACAAATGGGTCGGCATCCTGGTTGATGCGGTCAGCGACATCCTCACCGTCAATCGCGACGAAATCCACAATGTGCCCGAGGGCAATTCGATCGACACGGAACTCCTAAACGGCATCGTCACCCATGACAGCCGCATGGTCGGTCTGATCGACCTGCATGCCGTGGTCTCCGGCGCCAAGATGGACGGCTAACGGCCGGCCTATTTTTCGCATGTGAATTTGCACGGGGCGCCGCAAGGCGCCCTTTGCCTATGCGGCGTATCCAATGGAGTGCGGCGCCACCAGCGTGCGTTGTCGACCCTGCGGGCCCGATCGCTACCGTACCAGCATGGCTTGCAGCGCCAACCCAACTCATGCTGCAATGGCAGGAGGTTCGCGCACAACGAAGAGGCGATTGTTGGAAACCCTGCTCTCTCCGGTCGTGCTCTTCTTCGTTCTTGGTGCTTTCGCGGCCCTGGTGCGATCTGACCTGGCGATCCCCGAGGCCGTCGGCAAGGGAATTTCCCTCTATCTGATGGTGGCGATTGGTCTTAAGGGCGGGATCGAGGTTTCCGAGGCAGGATTTACCTTCGATCTCATGATTGCGGCGATGGCCGGAATAGGCTTGAGCTTTCTTATTCCCGTACCCGTATTCCTGATCCTGCGCGGGCTGGGTGGTCTCAGCCCCGTCAATGCCGCAGCCGTTTCCGCTCACTATGGCTCGGTGTCGGTTGTGACATTTGTGACCGGACTTGAAATACTGGCGCGTCAACAGATCCCAGCGGCCGGCTATATGGTCGCCGTCCTGGCCTTGATGGAGACACCTGCCATCATTTCGGGCCTGCTGCTGGCGCAACGCTATGGCGTGGCGGGAACGCGACCGGCCCACAACATGGTGCATGAAACCCTGACCAATGGTTCGGTCATGCTGCTGGTGGGCAGTTTTGTCATCGGCCTGGTGGTCGGCAAACCAGGCTTTGCTTCGATCGCTCCAGTATTTGAAGGTGCCTTCAGGGGTGTGCTTTGCCTGTTCCTGCTCGATATGGGCCTGGTGGCAGCCAAGCGGCTGAAGGACGGACGCAGCCTTACCCCGCGTTTGATCGCGCTTGCCGTGGGCATTGCCCTTGTCAACGGGACGCTGGGTGTATTGCTGGGTGGCCTGCTTGGGCTGGATGCCGGAACTGCCGCCGCCTTGGGTATTCTGGCGGGCAGTGCGAGCTATATTGCGGTGCCTGCTGCGATGCGACTGGCCCTGCCCCAAGCCGATCCGGGCCTTTATCTAGGCATGTCGCTTGCGGTGACATTTCCGTTCAACATCCTGATCGGCATTCCGATCTATGTGTGGCTTGCCCAGTGGGTGGTAGGATGAATTTACAAGGCTCGGAACGCATTCGGATCGAGGTTCTGGTCGATGCTCCCCTCGTCCAGGAACTGGTGAGCTTGCTCGAAAAGCACGGCATCAACGGGCATACGGTCTTGCCCACGCTTTCAGGACAAGGCTCCTCGGGAAGCTGGAGTGACGACCTCATTACCAGTGCCGAGCACAAGGTGACCCTGTTGACCGTAGCGGAGCCAGTGCGCGCGGAAGGCTTCCTGGACGACTTGCGTCCGCTTCTTGATAGCTATGGCATGCTGGTCATGATCAGCACGGTGAACGTGCTGCGACCGGACAAGTTTACCTGAGGCCACCTCTTCAAACGCAAAAAGGCGCCAGGGGCGCCAGCGTGCTCGATGGGAAATCGAGAGCCTAGAACAGTTCAGCGTCGCCGTGGGCGCCGTGGGCGGCGATGCCCGAGAGGGCTGGGACGCGCAACTCGTCCAGCGTCAGGCTGGACCAGATCTCGTCATAGACCGAATCGGGGGCGGTGGGCGGCAGCAGTGCAAACTGGCGAACGGCGAGCGCCATATTGTGGCAGCGCTGTTCGATGCGGTCCTGGCCCTGAAGCGCGGTGATGATGTGTTGGACAGCCTGCCGAACCGTTGGGTCGGCGCTGAGCTGCTTGTCGGCGAGCATTTCGAGCGCTTCGGTGATGCCTTCTAGCATGGAAGCGGTCTGCCGCGCCGTCTCGTCCAGTTCTCGTGCGAGTTTCTGCAGTGACATTGATAGTTCCCTGGCCCTGTTCAGATAACCCTAAAGGGCAAGTTCTAAACCTCTCCTTGCTCGATTGGGCATGGCCAGCGAACTCGTCGGCTGTGGTTAGCAATTGGCTAACGAGTTTACCTCTACCATCGGAACTAATTCGCCCGCAGAGGTAGACCAAGACGATATGCCCCCGACCAATACTCTGCCACCCGAGTTCGATCGCGGCGTGGTGACCACGGTGCACCAAGGCGATTGCCATGTATCGAATGCTGCGGACGTAACATTTTCCACGGTGCTGGGCTCGTGCATATCGGCCTGCGTGCGCGACAGGGTCGCGCTGGTCGGCGGCATGAACCATTTTCTGCTGGCGGAGCAATCGGGTTCGGCCAAAGACCGCTATGGGGCGTCGGCCCGCTATGGCGCCTTTGCCATGGAACAATTGATCAACAAGGTGCTGACGCAGGGTTCGGGGCGCAAATCGAACCTGGAGATCAAGGTCTTCGGCGGCGGCAAGATCAATGCGGCGCTCGACGATGTCGGGGCCAAGAATATCGAGTTCGTGCGTCAGTTTCTAGCGGATGAAGGCTACGTGGCCACCAGCGAGGACCTGGGCGGCAGCTTCGCGCGCCGTGTGCTGTTCAAGCCCCATACGGGGCGGGCCTTCGTCAAGCGGCTCGACAGCGATGTGGGAGCCAATGTGGCGCAGGAAGAATTGGCGATCGCGCGGCGGCGCGTTGTGGTCCCCGCGCCGGTGGACGATATCGAACTGTTCTAAATTGTCCTGCCGCCGATGCTGCTTTCGAAAGTCTTACTGCTCGGCTTTGCTTTATAGATTTGGTTAACCATTCCTCCGATAGGGTCCGAACATGTCGGACCGTGCTGCCTTGAGTGTTGATTCGCGCGCCCCCCGCCGGGGATTGCGCCTCATGCTGGCCGCCTCTGCTATCTGGACATTGTTCGGCGCCGGCGCGGGCGGCCTGCTATTGGCCATGGGACCGGGTCCGGGCTGGTTCGGCGCGGCGGGGAGCCTGGTGGGCCTTGCTGTGGCCGTTTGCCTTGCCGGCGGGTATGTCTTCGACCGGCGCGAGACCGAGCGCCTGGCCGCCGTGGTCCAGGCCGCCGGCCTTTCCGACAGACCCGGCGAAGCGCCTTCGATTGGCAGCATTGTCGCGCGGCTGGGCAAAAGGCTGGAAAAAGCCCACCACTTCCGCGCAGCGATTGGCATGCTCGATGCGCCTTTGCTGGTGATCGACGAGCATGGCGTCATTCTCGCGGCCAGCCGGGGCATGGAACGATTGGCACCCGGCGCCCGGGAGGGCGAAACCCTCGACGGACTGTTTGGCGCCGGTTATCTCGAGGGCGGTGGCGGCGCGCCGGAAGAAGCGCTGGTCCTGCTCGACGGACGGCGTTTCGTCGCGCAGCGGCTGGCCCTGCCGTCCGGGCGCTATGCGCTCGAATTGCAGCCGGCCGGGCACTTCATCGAGGATGACCGGTTCGACCTGATGCTGGAGGCCCTGCGGCAGGGTCGTACCGATTTCCGTTTCGAAGATGATGCTCTGGTCAGCCAGCCCGTGCTGGGGGATATCAACGCGGCCCTCCAGGTTCTCGATGATGGCGTCGCCCAATTGCGCGCCGTCATGGACGGTCAGGTTGCGGCCATAAAGCCGCTGCCGCTGGCCGGTGAGGCGCAGATGGTGCTGGACCTGTTTTCGGGCCTGGACGAACAGCAGCGCGATGAGGCCCAGGCTCGTGTCGGGCTCGAGACCCGCCTGGCCTCTGTCAAGACGCTGCTGGCCCAGTTCGAGGAACGCGCTGCCACAACCGAGAAGGCGGCGGAGACCGCGCGCGCGGCCCTGGCCGCCGGAGTCGAGAAAATGGCGCGTCTCGAGGCGGAACTGCAGGCTGGCCGGGCCCGCAATGACAAGGCTGAAAGCCTTGCCGCGCAGGTGGAGGAAGCTGCGGGGCGGACCCGGACCCTGGTCAGCGAGATTGACCGCATGGCACGCGAGATCGACACCATGACCGCCGGCATCGAGGATGTGTCCTTCCGTACCAATCTGCTGGCGCTCAATGCGGCAGTCGAGGCGGCGCGGGCTGGCGAGAAGGGGGCAGGTTTTGCCGTGGTGGCCGACGAGGTCCGGCAATTGGCCCAGGTCACCAACCGCAGCGCCAAGGATATCCGCATCATCGCCGACAAGGG
>Ga0066837_10000578_pt1 | contig 16833 bp, 13 predicted proteins | sample ETNtaG_25_FD_66730 | JGI IMG/M metagenome (GOLD analysis project Ga0066837, IMG submission 66730) | Marine microbial and viral communities from oxygen minimum zone, Eastern Pacific Ocean - ETNP201302SV86 | ecosystem: Environmental > Aquatic > Marine > Oceanic | place: Pacific Ocean: Eastern... | reverse complement strand
TGAAATCGATGTCAGATATGAGGCTCTGGGACGTAGGGGCGGCATTCTCCGCCTTCCTGTTCCTCCTTTCAATTCCAACGGCCTTCCTGATGTGGAATGCTGAAGACAGGCGCACCGCACTCACGCTCGCATGGGTTTGGGTGGGTATCCACGCGACCTCCCAGTTGTACATCATTCATTCCTACATGAAATGGCAGGACGAGTTCTACGAATCCATCCCAACCGAATCTATAGAATGGGTAGGCCTGTTCTCCAAGGTTGCCTCGTATGGGAGCACCCTGATGTGCGAGTTGACATTGGCCGCGGGGCTCGCACTGATATCATACAAGACTCGTCCTCCCACTGCATTGGAGGTCCCCTCCGCTTTCCACTTGGAGGAGGAGTGAGCTTCAAACTGTCCGGGGAGAACTTCAATAGTTTATACTCCTACCAAACTGCATGCAGCACATAAGAGACGGAATAATGGTCGTCAACACCGAGACCATAGCAGGCAAGGTCATAACCCAGAACCTCGGAGTTGTCGGGGGTTCCACAGTTAGGGCCAAGCACGTAGGAAAGGACATTGGCGCCTTCTTCAAGAACATCGGAGGTGGTGAGCTCAGGGCTTACACCGAACTCCTCGAGGAATCCAGGAGCGAGGCCATTGCCAGAATGGTCGCCGATGCCTCAGCCAGGGGAGCCAACGCTATTGTGAACGTGAGATTCGCCACAAGCGCGGTCACCTCCGGTGCAGCCGAGTTGTTTGCATACGGAACTGCAGTGTTAGTCGAGTAGCCGGGGGTCAGTCCATGGTCGATCCAAGTGCAATTTGCTGGGGTCCCCTACTGCTGATTGCGGTTTTGTTCTCAATTCTCGGGATTCTCTGGGCTATTGCTTACCCGTTATTATTCTTATACGGGGCTGTATTCAGTGGAAGAAACTTGGAAAAGAGAATGAACAATATTGTGAGCAGGGAGAGGGCCTCGATAGAGCACTTCGGAAAGGACCCCCTCTCGACCCTCAAGGGAGCCCAGATAGTTGGAGGTATCCACGAGTCAGGGATTGTCTACTCCAGTGTCGTCTACTCACCAAGCCACTGGCAACTGCTGATTGCAGGGATTAACCAACTCTTTGGGGGGAGTGTCAGCATCATCCATAGGGTCATTGCAGTCGGGAGAGCAGAGGCCACGCAGAGGCTGAGGGAACAGGCACAGACAGCTGGTTGGGAAGACGTCCTTAACGTTCGTATCGATACTGCGGAGATGACTCCTTCCTCAGTGAAGAAGGGCCCTAGGGCAGTAGAGATTTTCGCATACGGGACAGGAGTTAGGTACGGCTAGTCATCGTATATCGGAGTCTCGTCCAGCACCATCGCAGCCGAGAAAATCCACCAGGAAATCAGGTCGAAAGACTCCACGAGGTTCTGCTGCCCCGTTGCGTTATCAGTAACCATCATGTCTACCATAGTGTCGAGGGTGTCGCAGGGAGCGTGGTAGCAGTCAGAGCCACCGGTCAGGCTGCCCCAGTCCACGCTGACGACTCCCAACTGGTCCGCGAACCTCTCGTAGTCGGAGCGCCCACGGTCACTGTCATGGACCGAAATGGACTCCCTCTTCTGTTCAGACGAATCGACGTCCTTCATCGACGCATAGCCCTCCGAGTGGAAAATCTCCCTACCCAGCTGTAGCGCCTCGGTGATGTCGTTGTTTTGTGACCCAACCCACTCTAGCATCCTAATCATCTCCCACTGGTCCCCAATCGCCTCATTGTCGTAGTTGGGAATGCAGTCCACCACCAACGTGTAGTATCCCGGCCAATTGGTACCTACGGCATCGGCGTTTAGGTAATTGGTCACGGTTACTCCTTGGGGGATGTTGTCAATCCATTTGTCAGCCCCGTCGTACCCGTTTTCCTCGTTGCTCCAGAAGCAAACAGCGAGCGTCCGTCTGTGGTCGAAATTCACCAGCCCCCTGCTCGCCTCGAGAACCACAGAGACACCAGCACCGTTGTCGTGGGCTCCAATGTGAGCACCGCCCCCCGGCGGGCTGCCCGGCTCAGCGATGTCCAGATGGGCCCCCAGAACCAGCCACTCGTCCGGGTAGACCGTTCCTGTCTTGTATCCGCATACGTTGACCGCATAGGAGAAGTCCGAGATCCAGTACCTATGGATCTGGGCGTCGAAGCCAATCCCCTGCAGATATCCCTGCAAGTACTCGGCCGCCCTCATGTAAGTGGGATCGTTCAGGGTGAAGGGCCCCCACCTCTCGTTGTACCCGGAGTCGGGGTCTGCAAAAGCCTCCAACCACTCGAAGGCAGTCAGGCCGTCAATAATCCCCGTCCCGTGCAACGACCCCTCTTCCGGAGTGAATCCCGACCTGTTCTCCCGAGAAACAGGATGCTCGACCCATGAGTATGGATTCTGCAGGTACCCGTCGGACGCGAACCAGTCAGTCCAAGACTGGTTGGAGGGCCTCATCGGCCAATCATCAGAACCAATGACTGAGCCTTGCTCTCCTAGGAGGAAGAAGGCGCTGTGGATGTTCGGAGGGGCGATCATCTCGATTGTCTGAGTGCCCGGATTGGTGAATCGGAGAGTGGTACCGTTCGAGAATAGGCCATTGCCCTCGTCCAGAACCAAGTAAGGCACGTGCACGCTCATGGGGCTAGATGCAGAGAACTCCACCGACTGCAATTGGGCACCCACTAGAAGGGCCGGAGAGATAGTCAGGTCTCCTGCAGGAACCACACCATTCTCCTCAGAATCCGAGAAGCATCCCGTAGACGGCGCAGATAGAATCACCAGAGCCACGCACACTGCCGCCACCCGTTGCATCGACATGGAAGGCCGTTGACAGTTTAAGGAATCATTCAAGGCCACCAGTCCGCCCACGGGGTTCGAGGAAAATGGTCCAGAGCCCAGTCACAAAGATCGAGCCTCGCATAGCCAGCAGGCTCTCCAAGCAGAGATATCAACTGGTTGGGGAACATGGGGGAGTCAAGGTCTGCCATTGGACCAAGCAGTCATTGATAGCCGACAGGTCTTGTTACAAGGGGACCTTCTACGGAATAGAGAGCCACGGCTGCATGCAAATGGCCCCTAACGTGGATACGTGCAACCTTGGATGCACCTATTGTTGGAGGGAGCCTCACTCGGACACCCTTCACAAGATCGACGACGACCCCTACGAGCTCTATCTCGAGTCAGTTAAGGGTCACAGGAGGCTATTGACCGGGTACGGAGGGAACCCTAAGGCCGATCGGGAGAAGTGGCTGGAGGCCCAGAACCCGAAGCACGTGGCCATCTCTCTGAACGGGGAGCCGACGCTCTACTCCCGGTTAGGCGAGTTTCTGGACGTATGCCACCAACACGGGACCAGCACGTTCCTTGTCACCAACGGGAGCCTGCCGAAGGTCATCGAGAATCTGGACCCACTCCCCACGCAGCTGTACGTCAGCGTGGATGCTCCCAACAAGGAGATATTCGATAGGCTTTGCAAGCCGAAGTTCGATCAAAACGCATTCCACAAGCTGGAGCAGACACTGGAGATCCTACCAAGCCTCGACACCCGCACCGTATGCCGACACACCCTGATCAAGCACGAGTCTCTAGGATACCACGATGACTACGCACGCTTGGACAACATAGCGGACCCGGACTTCATCGAGGCGAAGGGATACGTCTTCGTGGGTCACAGCAGGAACAATCTATCGATTGAGAACATGCCAAGCCATGCCGATGTAATGGGATTCTCTGAGACGCTGGCCACGATGGTGGGTAGGGAAGTCCTCTCTGAGAGGAGGGAGAGCAGGGTCGCGCTGATCGGGCGCGAGATGGCACCCATAACGCTGCCCAATAGGACTAGGGAGCTACCAGTCGACCTCGGGATAGCAAAGCCGCAGAACTTCTCTCTGCCTCAGGCCTGAACCATCGGCCTGCTCGATCCGCACTCCGGGCAGAGCTGCTCGTCGCTCTCCCTGTATTGGTGGAAGCATGCCGGGCATGTGGCGGATAGCTCCATCTTGCCGGCGCCGCCAATCGATATCTTGTCCTCCTCCACCCTCTCTAGGTGAATGACGTCGCGCTTCAACTCCGGGACTTCGAAGCGACCGGGTCCACCCAACTTGAGCAGGACGTCAGGGGGGAGGGTAACAGTACCGGAGTCGTCAACGATAAGCTCCCTGGAGTCGGATAGATCCCCGATGTCAACATCCTCCCCGTGCTGCGCGATGAACCTGCCCTCCCTGAGCTCCAGGGACCTCTCGCAGAATGAAGCGACCTCTCTGTTGTGGGTTACCAGGAGGAAAGCCACGTCGCTCTCCTTGTGCAACTTGTCGAACAGCTCGAGGACCTCTCTGCTCGTTATCGGATCCAGGGCACCGGTCGGCTCGTCTGCGAGGATAAGCTTGGGATCGGTGATCAGGGCGCGTGATATGGCAACCCTCTGCTGCTCGCCCCCAGACAGCTCCTCTGGCATCCCGTATGCCCTGTCCCCCATGCCCAGCCTGTCTAGCAGGTCCTGTGCCCTCCTCCTAGCGGGACCGGCGAGCACGCCCTGGTGGATGAGGGGCTGGGCGACGTTGTTGAGTGCGTTGAGGTGAGGAAGTAGGTTCGAATCCTGGAAGATGAACGACACAGTCTTCTGCCTCAGCTGGACCAACTCAGGGCCAGTCATCCTGGTCATCCTGGTTCCCCCTAGCTCGACCGAGCCGGCAGAGGGCTTCATCAGGCCGCCCAGGATCTTTAGGAGGGTGGACTTCCCTGATCCGGAGGGACCCACCACGGCAACGGCCTCGCCCTCTAGGATGCCTACGCTGAGACCCCTCAGGGCCACGACGTTGCCTTCCTCGGCGTTCGACTCGTAGATGTGGTACAGGGAGTTCGCCCGTAGAATCTCCGACTTTCCTCCTTCCATCTCACTCCCCCTTCAGTACAGTTGCCAGGTCGGACTCAAGCGCCCTCCTGGTGGTGAATAGCAGGGATGCCACTACTGCTGCGAGCACCAGCCCGTTGACAATCACGAGTTCCAGCCACGGCCAGACAAGGTCCCTGTCGATGGGTGCGCTCTGTCCGAGGAAAAGCTGGAAGATGAATCCGAAGACCGAGAAGAAGCCGTTGAAAGACTCAGAGACAGCGAGTCCAAGGGTCACTCCCAGAACCATGCTGACGAGCAGGATGGACATTATCTCGAACAGAACCAGCCTGACCACCTGGTTAGGGCTGGCGCCAATTGCCTGCAGGATCGCCAGCTCCCTCTTCCTCTGGCTGAGGACCAGTGAAAGGAAGACGAACGCTGATGAGACCGATGCCAGCGAGGCGACCACGAACATCATGCTGAGGAGGCCGGGGGTACCGAAGACAAGTCCACCGTTCCTCTCGTTGCTCTCGTGCGCGGTGGACCAGTCCTCCGCAGACACCACTCCCTCTATGCTCCGGAGGTTCGCTCCAAGGATCTCCATAGCGTCCGAGCAGCCTCCCTCGCTCTGGTCGCAAAGCTCGAACATCCAAGTCGAGGATCTGTAAGGCTCCGAGCTGAGGTTCCCCACCAACTCGTTGTAGGTGCTCTCCCCGATGATAATGGCATTGTCCACCTCGGTGGCGGAGAGCCCTGGTATCCATTCATGCTCTCCAGCGAAGTTCACCGTAGCCTCGGAGGGCCCGACTAGTTCCGGGATTCCGAGGTCGTTTAGTGCGTAGTAGCTGTACTGTATCGTGAGCGGACTTCCGGTGGAGGGCGACTCCAATGCGTCCCTTGCCCCCCCTCCTGCGGTGAAGGCCCCCTGTCCCCACTCTTCTGAGATGTCGCCGATGTCGTCCCCCGGAACGGCCTGGCCGTCCCAGAGGAGGGTTTCCTCGTGTCCGTCGAAGACGACCCAAGTCGGGTAAAATGAGCCCGTATCCTTGTCGGTCACAAGGATGCTGCCAACCGAAGTCATCGAGCTAATGTCCGTGATGTCCCCGTCGCTCACCGACTCTATTGACTGCATTACCAGAATCCGCGCCTCCTGCTTCGTGAATGAAGAGTCGAACTGGACCTTCAGATCGGCACCGTTCTGGGCATCGGTGGTCCTCTCGTCGACCTGAGTTCCGGTGTGGCCCTGGACCGCAGCTAGGGTCACGATCGAGAGGGTGAGTAGCATGATTAGGGAAAGGCGGCTTACCGACTGGCTGGACCCCGAGCCGCTGAGCCCCCTACGGATATCTGCGATCGCAGGAGACCAGCCCATCAGCCGATTCAGTATCTGGGGGCCTGCTGCCCCGATCCTGGAAAGAACCAGTGCCCCGCCTATCCAGAGGAAGAAGGGCCCGAGCAGTAGAAGGATTGCATTGAGGATGAAGTTCCCTACGATCCCGCTGCTGTCCCACCTCCAGAATCCTCCGTTAGACTGGATCCAGCTCTCGATGTACGACAGAAGCCCCAGGCCGAAGACGACCCAGTGCAGCAGGTAGTTTGGCTTCTTCTCCTTCCTGACCTTCCTGACTCCCTCGTCTATCTCGATGCTGAGGAAGTCGTTCGTGCGGTTCTTTCCATAGTAGTAGGCTACTCCGATAGTGAGGGCAGTGACGGTGAAGGTTGACCCGAAGCTCAAGACTGGGTCGACGTTGATGTCCCCTTCGTCAGTGAACCTGAGGAATCCTACCGCTCTGAGGACTATCTCTACGGCACTGGATGCAAGGGCGAAGCCAAGGAGCCAGGCGATGCTCCCGATTGCGTAGATCTCGAGCACCAGCATCCTCGACAGAGTGGACTCTGTCCCCCCGATGACCCTGTGGATGGCAACCTCCCTCCTCCTCTGCTCCAAGGATAGGACGAGGCCGTAGATCAGGACGACGAAGGAAAGTGCCACTATTGGGATTACCAGGATGTAGTCGAAGACTTGGATTATTCCAAGGAAGATGTTCAGGAATGTGATGGTGCCCGAGATGATATCGTTGTACTCTATGGAGATGACGACTGCATTAGCGCCCTGACCTACAGTGAACTCCCTGGGAATGGGGACTTCCTCGGTAGCTCCCGTGGTCTTCCCGGTGGCCGGGTCTATCACGTCAACATCCGTGCGCACGCTCTCCAGTCCTTGCTCCAGTTCTCTCAGCCAACTGGTAGCAGCTGACGTGGACGAGGTGGGTATCGCAGTCCGGTCAACGGCGATTCCAAGGTATCCGTGATCATTCTGCATCAGAATGGTCTTCTGCTCTTCGCTCAGAACTGAATCAGAGACCATTACCGGGTGGAAAAGGAGGGTTGGGTTCCCATAATCGCCCTCCTCGTAAATGGCCGAAACCGTTAGGTTGGTCACGGTCATGTTGTCTTTGCAGAAGAGAACAGGAGAACTGTCCTCACCGGTTACGAAGTCTATCTGGGTCCCGCAGTCGATGTAGCCCTGGGGGATGTCCTCCCCCTCGTAGGTCCCCAGTACGTATGTGAACGTGAGGGAGTCAATCGTCTCGTTTACCTCTGCTCCCGCCGCGCTGGCTATCTTGGACGGGAGTATCACCGATCTGTTTGCTTCTGCATCTGCAGCCGAGCTCGGCCACGTCCCGAAGAGTACCGACTTGGCATGCCTCTCGCCTAGCTCGCCGTCCCAGACACCGTCGCCATAGAACCGGATTATCCTGTCTCCGTTGATTGGGGGGCCTTGCTCAAGGGCCTCGTTGAATTCCCAGCTAACGTTCTCCCAGTCGGCCGAATCTCCGCTGGCGCTCTCCACGTTGAGGGGCTGTGGTGTTATGAATCCCGAGTCGAAGAAGCCGGAGACCCTGATCCCCTGCCTCCCGAATACCAGCCCGCAGTCGGAGAACTCCTCCATATCCACAATTTCGTCGCATAAGGACTCCCACAACGCGGAGTCGTTCGTCCTTCCATTCCAATCCCCCTCGGGGTCTGACTGGAAGTCCACCTTCGCGTCGAACTCGTCGCCTTCAAGGCTGAACGCGAAGAACGCCTGGTTGAGGCCGACCGCGTAGGCCAGCACTGTCGTGATGACCAACGAGGAGAGGAAAACCCCTGCGAAGATTGCCAGGCCTCTTTCTCGCCCTCTCCAAGCGCTGCTCACTGCCATCGCGATGTTATTGGGGGCAGCTAGCCAGCGAGACCGGAATGACTGGCCCCAACCTCTCAACATTTCCTCCACGGAGAACTCGGGCTTGTCCCTCCTCTGCCTCTTCCCAGGTTCTATGATCGGCCTGACAAACGAGTATAGTAGGCTACCGAACCTATTCATGGACAGGACGAAAACGATGAAGATTGCCAGAGCTATCCATGCTTGCAGCATAGTGGGCAGGACCTTGGTGATCAGCGAGTCGATATTCATCTTATTCCCCCCCTATCCCCCATGCGGAGCGGATGTCCGAGGCAGCGGTGAGGCCGTCCTTCAGCAGCAGCATCCTGTCAGCCATCGAGGCTAGGAGCGGGTCGTGGGTCACCATCAGGACGGACAGGTCGTCATTAGCACACAGGTCCTGGAACAGTTGGATTACCTCCTGCCCGCTCTTCACGTCCAGGTTCCCAGTTGGCTCGTCAGCGAGAATCAGTGGCCGTGAGCCGGATATTGCCCTGGCAACTGCGACCCTCTGCTGCTGGCCTCCCGATAGCTGGTCGGGGATGAAGTCCATCCTGTCTCCGAGGCCAACACGGTCCAAGGCGACCCTCGCCCTCTGCTCGGCCTCCGAAGAGGGGATGCCCGAGAGCTCCAGGCTGAAGGCGACGTTGTCCAGGGCGTCCAGCCTGTCGATTAGGTGGAAGTCCTGGAAGATCCAACCGATCCCGTTCCTCCTGACGTCGACTACCTTGCTAGGGGACTTGGTCCCGTAGTTGAACGAGACCAGTTCGATGCCGCCCGAGTCTGCTTCGAGCAATCCCCCGATTATATTGAGAAGCGTAGATTTGCCGCATCCTGATGGGCCCATTAGACTGACTAGTTCTCCCCTCTCTATTTCCATGTTGATCCCCTTCAGGACCTCGAGCCTCCTGCGTCCCGAACCGAATCCCTTCCTGAGGTCGGAAACCTTCAGCATGGCAATGGGGCAGTCCTCCAGTTTATCCATGTATCCCTTAGAGGTTATGATGGAATTACTACTTGATTCCGAACAGGAACCTTGTAGCCTTGGTGCGTCGGACTCCTTCGAAGAATACCCAACAGGCCAGAACCACGAACACGGTTGCGACTAAGACTGCCGCATAATCCCTGAGGCCGATATCCGACGCGATCCTCAGCCCGGCGAACGTCAGTGGCATGTGTACGATGTAGAACGGGTAGACCGCCTGATTGAGGTAGGACAAGTACTCACTGGGCCTGTTCAGAAGGTATGCCCCCCATGAGAATAGGGTCAGGCACCAGAACCAGGCGTGGAAGCTGTGGATCGCGCATGCCAACAGGGTCATCCTATTGTGGAGTATTTCGTTCTCCAGCCAGCCTCCGTCTACGTAAGGGACTCCCGAGTCGTGCTGCTCGAGGCGCAGCCAGACGAACGCAATCGTCCAAAGCGCCGTGATGGCTGTGATAGCGAACCTCTTGCTCTCCAGGAACCCGTAGTACTCCTCCTTGGCTGCGATGCAGATGTACCCGAATGCGAAGAAGACTAGGAACCAAAACCACTCGTAGGCCACCCCGATGTAACCGGGGAACCAGGGCTTGAACGCAACCTCGGTCATGGTCAGTAACAGAGGCATCAGAATCAGCGCCCCCATCCCCATCGGGATGTTGAACGACGAGCGCAGGAACCTGGCCATTGCTCCGTCCGGACTCTTCCTAACCACGTGGAATATGGGAGTCATTATTAACGAATATTGGAATAAATTCCAAAGGAACCACAAGTGCCCAAGGGCGAGTATCTTGCCGATTATTGGGACCCAGAAAAAGAGAGACCTCCAGACAATCCCGAAGAGGAATCCGAAGGTGAGCCCCATCGGGCTCATGTTCTCGTTCCCCATGATCACCGAACCCGCGAAGCCCATGGTCCAGGCACCAAAGAACATGGGGACTATCAGGCGACTGACTCTCTCCTTGAGGAAGACCTCCCACGTCCTACTTCGGAACGCGAAGGATGTGCCCATCCCCGATATCATGAACAGGGCGGCGAGCCTCCACTGGTGCATCCAGTGGAGGACCATGCTGGTGAAGTCCACCGACTCGGGCGTGTAGACGTCGTTCTCCTCGATGAAGCGCATCTGATCCTCCTCGGATGCGAGCAGCTCTGTAGTGGGGGGTTCTGAATTGGGATTTATCTCGTCGCCGTATGAAGACCAGTAGACCCCAATTGCGACGTGGAAGGGGATTAGGAGGCCGAATAGGATAACTCTCAGCCAGTCTATGTCATGACGGCGGACCTTGGCAGTGGTCGGAGAGTCCATCATTCCACTCCCCATTGCTCCAGATTTATTGCAAGGGGTAGCCTATCTCCTACAATCACTCACCGACTTTTTCAGAAGGAATTCAATCTGTGCGTTAATCGATCGCATCTCGTCCTTGGCCCACAACTTTAGCGACTTGTGAAGGGCGGGATCTATTCGCAGCAGAATCTTATTCTTTTCCAAAATATGACCCCATTATGCCGAACCATCATCCAATCGGCTCATTGGTAAAGGGTTCCCGTGTTGATTACCGGAGTCGTGTCCGTCTCTGAGCATAGAACGACCAGGAGATTGCTGACCATGGTGGCCTTCTTCTCCTCGTCGAGCTCAATGATGTCTTTCGCACTTAGCTGTTCCAATGCTAGTTCGACCATACCAACAGCCCCGTCCACGATCTCGCGTCTTGCAGCTACTACAGCCGACGCCTGCTGGCGCCTCAGCATGGCCTGCGCAATCTCAGTCGAGTAGGCCAAGTAGCTGATTCGTGCCTCCAGCACCTCGATTCCGGCCCGTGCTAGGCGGGACTCTACGGACGATTGTAGCTCCACAGCCACAATGTCTTGGTGGCTGGAGAGGGTGGTGCCGCCAATGTCCTTCTCTTCTATCGCATCATATGGGTACTTGGTCGCCATCTCACGTAGAGCAGCCTCGCTCTGAATTTGCACGTAATGGTCGTAGCTCTCCACCTCGAACAGGGCTTCTGCAGCATCGTAGACCCTCCAGACGACTACGGCGGCGATGTCTATTGGATTCGCATTGACGTCGTTGACCTTCAATTTGTTTGACTCGAAGTTGTTGATCCTCATTGAGACCTTGGTTTTTTGGTACAGGGGGTTCCAGAAGAATTGGAAACCCTCCTTTTTGAGCGTAGACACATACTTTCCGAAGAATTGAACTGCGACCGCCTGATTGGGGTTCACGATGACGTAGCTGTTCCACATCAGGAACCATAGTGGTATGGTGATCAACAACAAAATACCGAGTATTGGAACACTTTCTGATGCCACGGTTAGGATGATATTCAGTATTGGTAACAAGATGATGTGGATTGCGAGTCCGAGGAAACCATTGATTGATTTTGCTTCGATATCACGATAAATTGGCTCATTTTTACTGTCTTGGTGTTTCACTTGGCTATCCATGTGTTGTCGAGGGATGAAATACATATTAACATATCGTTATGATATCATTATAGTATTAGAAAGTCAATTATTCTTCGAATTATCAAGAGCAGAATCATATGCCTCAGCAAGGGACTCGCCATGCTTCATCCTGCCCGAAGTCGAAATCGCATGTTCTACTAGACTCTCATCAGGATGCCTGGAGACCCCTCCTGCTCTGCGCCACTCCCTGTGGATGTCCATTATCGCGGAGCACCAGTCATCTATGATATTGGCCTGTAGTATGCACCTCCGAGGCAGGGACTCCTCGTGGACTGGTAGGTCCGAGGCAATCACCGGGCAACCCGCTGCCATGGCCTCCATCGGGGGGCTGTGGAATCCCACCGAAATTCCCGGATAGAGCATTGCCTCTGCATGCTGGTAGGCCGTGGCAACCTGCTCGCGAGTAAGCCTCTCAATCCCTATGCGAATCAGATGAATGTCCTCGATCATCTCCTCTGGGAGTGCAGCCATCACCTCGTCAACGAATTGCCCCCTCCATCGAGGGTCCTCGCCCCCAACCGACACCAGTAGGCATTTTCCATTCGAATCCAAGCCCCCGAGCAGTGCCCTGTCCCTGGGCATCTTCACAGGATCCCAGAATCCAGTGTCAATTGAGTCCCTTACTAGTGCCGATTCCGTTCCCGGGAAGAGTAACCTAGCATCGGTCAGAGTGAGATCCGAGGAGCAGAGGAGCAAGTTCGCCCGCTCCATCCCCTCCCTGATAGCAGTCAAACCCTTCTTTCTGGATGAGCTAGGAGTCCTCTCTCCCAGGGATATCGAAACTCCCCCCGCTTCAATCGAACGGGGCCTGAAGTCGAACAGATTGTGGACAGAGACAACTACTGGGGCATCTGAGTCGTTTGGAACCAGATGCGCATCCTCTTGGTTAGTAATGTGGAGGAGGTCTGCCTGGAAATCTGATGCAGCACTAGAAACCCGCTTAGAATGGGTCCGCGAGCCTCCCTCCACTACGTGAGATTTCGTCCACCCAGGCACCTTCGCCTTATCCAACAGGTCCTCGATGACCGAGTGGTTGACGCCGTAACCTGCGAGGCTTCCATCGCCACGTGCCAGCACAACCCGTCTGAACATGGTCCGAGAGCCGGCCCTAGGACTAAAAACGAGGATGTCCGCATAGTCCGGGAGTACGGGTGTTTTCAAACGGGAAGCATAGTCGGGGAGCGATGACGGACACGTCCCGCCCCCTGCACGTCCTCCTCGCCCACGTATGGTTCTGGCCTCATGTGGGCGGGGGAAACCAGCATGTTGAGCAGATAGGTAGAGAGCTTGTAAGTCGGGGGCACAAGGTGAGCGTCTGGTGTGCTGACGTACCCGCACACGAGGAGAGGAGATTCACCAGAGGGGGCGTCGAAGTCGTGAGGATCCTCCCTTCCCGAGTCCTTGGGGGTGTCGATCCAGTAGTTTCTGTGAAGGAACTGGACCTCAGCGATGTCGATGTGGTCCATTTGCACGACACACTGCCTGTCCTGATCAGACGTACTCTGAAGAAGGCTAGGAAAGCCGGCAAGCCAGTGGTCACCACTTACCACAACGACTACGTGAAGAGCTCAATCATCGGGATGCTCCTGAAGAGGGCCAGATGGGTTCTCCAGGGAAGGCGAACCCTCCATTCCTCCGATGCCCGAATCGTCCTAACCCCCTTCTTCGAGAGACTACTTAGGAGGAAGGGAGTAAAGGGCCATCTGGAGGTTATCCCCAACGGGTTCTCCCCGGTTGAGGACGTTCCTGAGCAGCCTTCTGTATTGTCGGGAAGGGACCATTCCAGGCCTCTGATCTCATTCGTCGGCAGACTTAGCGACCAGAAGGGCGTCGACGTCCTGATGGATGCATTCGACTCGTATGGAGGCGATCCCGGCTTCGACCTCGCTATTGCAGGAAAGGGCGAGCTATCCGGTTGGCTGGAAGAGCGGCATTCCAACTCAGAAGCAATGGAACACATTTCTGTTCTTGGACTGGTATCAGATGCAGAGAAAAGGTGGCTGTACGAGAACTCAGCAGCAATCGCGATTCCCTCTAGGTTTGAGGGACTACCGACAGTCCTTCTGGAGTCAATGCACTCCGGAACTCCAGTGGTCATGGCCGACGTCAACGGACTTGGGAGGATGGTTGATGAATGCGGATGCGGGCTCTCGGTACCGAGTGAGGACCCCCCATCTCTAGCTTCTGCAATGACAGAGATCGCCTTTGCCGATTCAAGTACAAAGGACAACATGAGAACGGCGGGCAAGGAGGCCGCCCGCGAATACCAGTGGGACAAGATCACGGACAGAGTAATCGACGTGTACAGGAGGGTTGTGCAATAATGCCGACCTCCGAACGCCCAAAGCTCCTAGTAGCAAAGGGCTCATTTCTTCAGCATGGAGGGGCTGAAAGGGATCTGATTAGGGTCCTCCCATCTTTCAACAGTATCTTCGATGTTACGATGGCAACCATCCAAACCTCTACCGAGTTGGAGGCAGTCTGCTCAGAGCAAGGTATCGAATTGATATGCCCAGAGTCAAAGTGGGAGCTCTCCACCGACCCACTTTCGGTCATCTTGGACTCGAGTAGAGGAACCGCTTCGAGGGCATGGGCATCTTGCGAAGGGATACAGGGAGCGATGGCCTCCGCAGAAGCACTCCACCTGGTGAGTGGGGATGGAAGCCTCCCAATCTTGGATCATGTCCCTTCTGGTCTACCGATCCACCTCCACCTCCTAGAGCCCCATAGGGGCCTCTACGAGGATACCTTGCACCGACTCGTGGACGGGTCCCCTAAGAGGAGCCTTTCCATCACAAAGGCCGCACTAACCAGGGCCAGGAAGAGGGACAAGTCCCTGATATCCTCTCTTATGTCACGAAAATCATCCATTGTGAGTGGCAACTCGTCATTTTCCGCTCTCCGTGCCAAGGAGGTCTACGGGATAGAAGCCGGGGTCCTCTGGCCTTGCGTCACCGAGGAATTCACAAACGACTCCTCTGGAGATACAGAGAACCCATACCCCGGGGCTGACGAGTATGTTGTCTGTGTCGGCCGTGCATCCTTTGCGAAGGGGATTTGGGAGACTATCACAATGCTCAGTGGAACGGGGATCTCCTTAGCCCATGTTGGTGGGGGGGACGAACGTTCCTTGGAGAAGCTGCGGTCACACGCGGATTCTTGCGATGTGGGAGTTTGGTTCGCCCCACGACTCCCGTCACCCGAACTAGTCAGCCTGATGAGGGGAGCTAGGGCCATTGTCAGCTTGGCCCACTCCGAGTCTTTCGGACTAACTCCGATTGAGGCATTCGCAGTTGGAACTCCAGCACTGTTCGTCGATGAGGGGGGATTCAGGGATACCATCCTCGATGGAGTCAACGGTAGGTTGCTCAAACGTGACGACAATGCCTCATGGCACATGGCTCTCAATCAGGCCGCCGATGTGGACACACGCACCAAATGGGCTGAGAATGGCCGTCTACGCATCAAGGAGCTCGACCTGTCTCCCGAAGCGCATGCCCGCAGGCTCTGGGATCTGCTTCACAACTGACTGAACGCTCCTCCGTTGGAATTATGACCAGCATTTAATCCGGAGTGCCATGATACGAACAGTTGCCATAATCGGAGCTGGGAACATGGGCTCGGGAATCGCCCAGAAAAGCTCGACAGAGGGATTCTCGGTCCAGATGGTGGATCGTGAGCAACAGTGGGTAGACAAGGGTCATGCGACGATTGAGAACTTCTTGCAGGAAGCCATTGAGAGAAGGATTTTCCGACCGGAGCAGGCAGAGATGATCAAGAGCAACATTACAGGCGTCGTTGGCCATAAGAACGTATCACCAGATACGGACCTTGTCATCGAGGCCGTGTTCGAGGACTTCTCCCTAAAGCAGGAAATCTTCTCCAGCTTGGATGATGTTCTGGCTGCAGGTGCTATCCTAGCCACCAACACCTCCTCGCTCTCAGTCAACGATCTGGCAAAGCAAGTGCAAAGAAAGGACAAATTTGTGGGTCTGCACTGGTTCTACCACCCTTCGAAGAACCGCCTAGTTGAGGTCATTCCCGCAGAGTCTACCTCGCAGGAAACCTTGGATGCAGTTGAGCAGTATTGTAAGACAATGGGGAAGGTCATCATCTTCTGCAAGGATAGTCCGGGTTTTTGCGTGAACAGGTTCTTCGTTCCTTGGATTAACGAAGCGGCCAGGCTCGAGGAAGAAGGAGTCGCGAGTGCGGCACAGATAGATGCCGTAGCTTGCAAGGCCTTCAGAATTGGTCTTGGGCCATTTGGTTTGATGGACATGACCGGCCCGACCATTGCTCTTCACGCAAGTGATTACCTGTCCGAACAGCTCTCAGTTCCCCGTTTCAGAGGGGCAGACAACATGCGTAAGCTGGTGGATGATGGGGGAAGATGGGACATCGAAGACGATTCAGATTGCGGCGAGGACGCAGCCAGGAAGATCAAAGAGAGGTTGATGGGCCAGGCATTTGCAGTCAGCTCGCAGATTGTGGAGGAGGGAGTATGTAGTATGGAGGACGTGGATCGCGGAGCCAAAGTCGGGCTTCGATGGAGCATTGGCCCCTTCGAGCTGGCCAACAGAATCGGGGTGGCCGAGGCATCGAGGATGGCTAGTGAGTATGCCGAGTTGGCAGGACTAGAGATCCCCGAGTGGTTCTCAAATAGGCAGCAGCCATTCGACTTCAGCTACGTTGACGTCAGCGTGGATGATGGAACCGCCAAGGTCCTCATAAACAGGCCAGAAGCAATGAACGCACTCAATGTGAAGGTCATGAATCAGCTTGGCGAGGCAATCGAGAGCCTGAACGCCCGAACCGACGTGGACACCATTGTCCTCGAGGGAGCCGGTAAGGCATTCGTAGCCGGTGCCGATGTCAAATTCTTCGTCGACATGATTGCCCAGGACAACTTCCAGCGCATCTATGAATTCACAGCAGACGGGCACGCGGTCCTGAACTCGATCGAGGCAAGCCCCCACACCACCATAGCCCTGACAACCGGTCTGACACTGGGCGGTGGTCTTGAGCTTGCTCTGTCATGTGACTATAGGATAGGTACCGATCGAAGCATGCTCAGGTTCCCCGAGACAAGCATTGGGATTTTTCCTGGGCTAGGCGGGACTCAGAGGACAACCCGGATTTGTGGCATCGAGGGAGCGAGGTTCGCTATCCTGGGGGGGAACTTACTCGATCCGGGCACCGCTAGGGCATTGGGCCTACTGACTCACCTGGTTTCTGCCTCTGAAGTCAAAGGAAAGGTTTCCGAAATCTCCTCTGCAGGCAAGCCCGATGAGAAGTACACAGGCCGCCCTGCAGACCCCTCTCATCCAGTCGCTGTATTCTCT
>Ga0066837_10000558_pt1 | contig 17053 bp, 20 predicted proteins | sample ETNtaG_25_FD_66730 | JGI IMG/M metagenome (GOLD analysis project Ga0066837, IMG submission 66730) | Marine microbial and viral communities from oxygen minimum zone, Eastern Pacific Ocean - ETNP201302SV86 | ecosystem: Environmental > Aquatic > Marine > Oceanic | place: Pacific Ocean: Eastern... | reverse complement strand
AAAATCACTATTGAACCGGCACCTCGACCCTCCAAAAAGCTGTAACCCATGAGTTCAGCTACCCATCCCGACGCAGGCCGGGTCCGCATCAGGTCGTGTGAGGCGAATTGGGTAACTCGCCCGTCTTCCAACACAAGGACTCTGTCGGCCATAGCCAAGGCATCGGCGGGATCATGTGTCGCTATGAGTGCCACCGACGCGGTCGACCGCAACACATCTCCTATGAGCCGCCTGGCGCGGGCGCGACCACTGATGTCTAGAGCCGCTAGCGGCTCATCGAGAAGGACCGCTCTTGGGCCCGCCGCTAGCGTTCGGGCGAGTGCAACTCGCTGTCGCTGACCAGCTGAAAGCTCGCCGGGGTTCCTGTTGGCGAGTTCTTCTATTTCGAGTGCTTCCAGTAATACGGCGACAGCGTCTTGTTTGCCCCGCGCACCGAATTCGACGTTTTGCAACACATTCAGGTGCGGGAAAAGTAGCCCGTCTTGGAAGACCATCCCGATCTCGCGTTCGTGGGTAGGAAGCGTCTCAACTTCCCCTGGCGCCTCGAGGGTCTGACCGTCAAGGATCACCCACCCGGCACGCAGAGGGATCGACCCCAGAAGTGCTTCCAGCAAAGTGGTCTTGCCGGCGCCATTGGGACCCATCACGGCAACAACTTCACCGACCCCGATGACTGCCTCAACATCAAGATCGAAAAGCCCACGTTCGACGACGACCCGAAAATCAAACATAGAAGTCTCTGTGTCGGTCATTGCGACGGCCACCATCTGTCTCGGAGTGCGACCAGTACTGTTAGCGAAATTACGACGAGTAGCAGGCTCATCGCTAGGGCAGCTCCACGGTTTGTCTCCATTGCAACAAAGACCGCAAGGGGCAACGTTTGCGTGCGTCCGGGAATGTTGCCGGCGAAGGTAATTGTCGCGCCGAATTCCCCTAAGGCACGCGCCCATGCCAGGAAGGTTCCTGCGACGATCGATGATCGAATCATCGGAAGAACCACACCAAGCTTGGTCCTCATTGGTCCAGCGCCCAAGGTAGCTGCAGCCAATTCATAGCGAGGGTCAAGAGATCTTAAGCCTGACTCGATTGTTAAGACCACAAACGGGGTGGCGACGAAGGTGTTCGCGATAACCACACCCGCTAGCGAATAGGGCAGGACGAGCCCAGTGGCGTTGTTAATCGTTTCACCGACTAGTCCGTTGCGTCCAAATGCAAATAAGAGCGCCGCTCCACCCACCACCGGTGGCAACACCATCGGGAGGGTAACTAGAGCTCGGAGAGTCGAGGCGGCCGCTCCCCTCATGTTGGAAAGCTGCAGAGCTATCAAAGTTCCGAGCACGAGGGCTGCTGCTGCTGCACAGACGCTGCTCAGTGCCGAGAGAATCAGTGCGTCGACCACCACCTCCGCCGAAAGAAGTTGCGGCAAATCGGACCAAGGAACACGCCAAAGCAACGCGATCAGAGGTGCCGCGACCACTGCAATCGCGACGAACGTTGCATATCGGAGGATTCGCGGAAGCCGACTAGTCACGGCAACTCGAACCCGAAATGAACCATGACGTCACTACCGGTCTCAGTTTCGAACAAAGACACGAAGTCACGTGCTTCGCGCGCTCTTGTCGAGTTCGCAGCGACCGCCAGCGAGTAGGAAGTCGTGTGCCGTTCGGCCCCCGAGTTCACCAAACGACCCAAATCAACAGTCGACGACCGCAGGTCCGAGGCGTATACGAACCCTACGTCCACCTCATCACGTTCAACCTTTGCCAGGACCGCCTTGACGTTAGGCTCGCGGGTAGCGGACGCCAAGTCCAAGCCAATAGACGACGCGTATGCCAAGGCCAGAACACCGCACGGTGCAGATTCGACACAGATCGCAATTTGAAGATCAGTGTCGCGGATCTGGTCCATAGAAGTAACTTGTCTCGCAAGTGACGGCGACACAGCGATCCCCAGAGAGTTGAGCGCAATGATCTTGGGCCGGCGCACTAGTCCTGATTCTGCTAGCTGGCCCATGTAGCTTGCGCTTGCGAGAATCACCACGTCAACTTCTGCTCCTTCTTTCAGCTGTGTCATAAGCGTGCCGCTGCTAGCGACATTGAGTTCAACATCGGTACCTCGATGAAGCCTGACATGTTCAGCGCCGATTCGGTCGGCAACGCCAGCGAAGGAGGACGCTACGAAAACACGTAAAGGCTGGGATCCCGATCCGCATCCACTCAACAATGAGGAAATCAGAATGATCGATGCCAGTAACAACGGCCGCCCCACTAACCACGGCGATCGAAAATTTTCGTTATTCTTCACAAAGCCTCAATGTCCGGGGTTCGTCTAAGTTTTGTCCATGACTGCTCGTTTGGATTGGTACGGCTGCGCCACATTCTCACTTCGTACAGCCGGCTTGACAATATTCTTGGATGCTTACATTGACCGTCCTGATGGAGCCGCGGGAACCGGTATGACGGCTTCTGACATTACCGAAGCGGATTGGATTCTCATCGGCCACAGTCACTTTGATCACCTCTGGGGAGCAGAACGAATACTCGCCAACACAAACGCAACTCTGATCGGCTCCTATGAATCGGTGCGGGTTATGGAACGCCAAGGAGTCCCGCTCGAGCGAATGATCTGTGTGGCAGGCGGCGAGAAAATTGATTTGAGCCCCGAGGTAGCCGTTTCGGTATATCCGAGTCAACATTCCTGCGTCTGGTCTCACGCCGAAATGCAAGAGCCTGACGTTGTGTGTCTGGGAGATCTGGACGTTCGCTGGCATGAACAACAGGACCGCTTCGTTGACTTGATGAATTACCTAACAAAGGAAACATCGGAAGCTACTCAGGCTCACATAGTCGACTCTCAGCCCGGACATAGCGAACGCGGTGATGGGGGAGCCCTGATCTACCTACTTGAGACCCCGTCGGGGAGCGTTTTGTTTCAAGACACCAGCGGACATTGGGAAGGTGTAATGGAAACGATTCAGCCCGATGTCGCAATATTGGCCGCTGCCGGGAGAGGAAATATTGATGGCGAGCCAATCCAAGGGTCGCTGGCCCAGTTCGTGGCGCGACAGGTGGAATTGCTGAAGCCGAAAACGGTGGTGTTTGGTCATCACGACAACTGGATGCCTGGTTTCTCCATTCCGGTCAACACCGAGCCAATAGTCACCGAAATCTCACAGATTGATCCAACCGTGGAGGTTTTGGAGCCCGGTTACCTAGCGGGAACTGAGATATTGCAGTGATTCGGTCGGGCTAAGGTTCTCGGCGTGACCCGACACCATCCTGATCAGATTCGCGCGTTTATTTCCCAGACCTGCCAATCGCTGGGCAGTCAGCAGACCGAGGCAGAGCTCGTAGCCAACAATTTGGTGGAAGCCAATCTTGCTGGTCACGACTCTCACGGCGTCGGAATGCTTCCCACTTACGTTGATGGAGTGGTGAACGGGAGACTTAACATTAACGTCGGGCCAGCTGTGGTGGTGGACCGTGGCCCGTTAGTGACGCTCGACGGGCAAGCCGGCTTCGGACAGGTGAACGGGTTCGAAACGATGAAAATTGGGATTGAGCGAGCCCGAAATCATGGGGTCGCGATCGTGGGGCTGCGTAACAGCTACCACATCGGCCGAATTGGTCATTGGGCCGAACAGTGTGCCGCGGCGGGGTTTGCGTCACTTCACCTCGTGAACGTGATTGGCCACCCGCCAATCGTCGCCGCGTATGGCGGAGCCGATGCTCGCTTCGGCACGAACCCTTTTTGCGCCGCGGTACCCGGACGCGACGGACGTCCTGGATTTCTTTTAGACATGGCCACCAGCATCATCGCTGCCGGCAAGGCGAGGGTCGCAGCTAACAAGGGCGAGAAAGTTCCGCCCAACACGATTATCGATGCTGATGGGAACTTGACCGACGATCCAAACGAGTTGTGGTACACGGCTCAAAGCGCCGATCGCGGGGGCGCCTTGGTCGCCTTTGCGGACCACAAGGGGTCAGGATTGGCAATTATGTGCGAACTTCTCGCAGCGGCGTTACTGGGTGGAGAGACCTCTCACCCCGACACCCCCCGTGACGGACGCGTGATCAACAACATGCTCTCTTTCATCATTGATCCTGACGCAGTCGGAGAAGCTGAGACCTTTCTCGGAGAGATCGAACGATTTAGGGAGTATTTACTTGAGTCGCGTTTGCGGGCCGATTGCGACGAACTGCTCGTTCCGGGTCAACCAGAGCAACGAGCAAGGAGCGACCGGGCGAGCGGATTCGAGATCGACGCTGTCACATTAAAGCAATTGAAGGCGTGTGCGATCCGAGCTGGGATGGCTGCGGCTGACGTTGAAGCCTTACTTGACGCCTGATCCGTCAAGGGTAGATGGATGAGGATGGGGCACGTTCCGAGTGGCCCCTCTCAGTCGAATGTGATGACTGTTCTGGCGATGGTTCCAGCCTTCATCCACTCGTAGCCTTCATTGACTTGCTCTAAGTCGATGGTCGCCGACACCATTTCGTCTAGCAACAGTCGACCACTGAGATACAGGTCAATCATCTGCGGGATATCGGTTCGAAACTGATTTGACCCCATCATCGAACCCTGAAGTTTCTTCTCGCTCAATAGGTCGATGCCTCGAATTTCCACTTTCGTGTTTGACGGAACCATTCCGATGACGGTGGCGGTGCCCCCCATCTCCAACATCTCGAATGCTTGTTCAGCCGTTTGCTTCAGACCGATTGCCTCAAAGCTGTATTCCACCCCTCCCGACGTCATGTCTCGAACTGCGGTCACGACGTCATCGACTTCGGATGCGTTAACGGTATCGGTGGCTCCCATCAAGCGAGCGGTGTCCAGTTTTTCAGCGCTCATATCGACCGCAATGATCCTCCCGGCCCCAGCGACGCGTGCTCCTTGAACCGCTGAGAGCCCAATGCCTCCACATCCAATGACGCAAACGGTTGCCCCTACGGGGACCTTGGCGGTGCGAACAGCGGCTCCGAAACCCGTTGTGACACCACACCCAATGAGGCACGCCTTTTCCAGAGGTACGTCAGGCGTAACTTTTACTAGGCCGTTCTGATGAATCAACATTTCTTCAGCAAAACCACCAAGTCGAGCCATTTGGTCCACCGGAGTCCCGTCACCTCTCTGAAGTCGGGAAGGAGCCTCTTTGTCGCGAGATGTCGCGCGCCCGTTAGTGCATCGGTGGGGATTACCCGACAAGCATTGCTTGCACTGTCCACAAAAAATGGACAGGCAAGCCACGACAGGGTCACCCGGCTTTACGTATGTCACGTCAGCACCCACCGCCTGAACGATCCCCGCTGATTCGTGACCCATGACCGCCGGCACTCGGGTCCTAAATAGCCCCTCCATGAAGTGTAAATCTGAATGGCAAAGGCCTGCGCCTACAGTTTGAATCAAGACTTCCTGAGCTCCAGGCTTATCGATCGCAAGGTCTTCGATCACTAGGTCACCTGGCTGTTCGCATAACACTGCAGCTTTCATGTGCTCCCCTTGGCTTTGGCGTGGCCTGCAAAGAGAATATGCATTTCCAATGAGCCGCGTCGGACGAGTAGCTCCTAGCATCGTATTGGTGAGTGATTATTCGTCTCCCACTCGGCTGGGGCTCTTAATACTTGATTCAATCGATGACCCCCATCGGTCGATTGCGGGTGACTACGAGCAACTTTTCCGCGACGTCTTCAAACAGGTCGGGGCGGAGATAGTCCCCTTCGATGTAAGACACGATGCGTTACCCGCACACGATGAATGCACTGGGTGGGTCATTCCCGGATCCCGACAGTCCGTCCTTGACGATGACTCATGGATTTCCGAACTCCGCAGGTGGATCAGCTCCGCCCTTGAGAATGGCACCCCGCTAGCCGGAGTGTGTTTTGGGCACCAACTCATAGCCGCCGAAATGGGGGGGCAGGTCGGTCGGGCTTCCGACGGATGGAATATCGGAGTGATTGATTATGAGGTCACTAGCAGCCCCCCGTGGCTTGAAATGCCGGACCGCTACAGCCTGCTTGCTAGCCACCAAGACCAAGTTCTTACGCTACCTCGTGAGGCAGAGCTCTTAGCAACCGCAGCAACCTGTCCCGTCGCCGCCTACACGGTAGGAACCAAGGTGATGTGCATTCAGGGCCATATCGAGTTCGTTCCTGAACTGGCTGCGTCGTTGTATAGGTCTCGGACTGAACGCATCGGAAGCTCTGCGGTCGAGGCGGCTCTCGGATCCCTTGACCGTCCCTTAGATAGGGTCGAAGTCGCTCGTTGGCTCCTGCAAACGATTGAGCAGCCTTCCGTCGCGTAAAATGCCTGAAGGAGTGAACATGGCAAACGATCTCGGACATCTTCCTAAACTCGAGAAACTCGACCAAGAGAACAGCGATCGACTCGAGACCTGGTACGCGAAGGCCTACCAAGACGACAACTTATTTCGCACGCTAGCGACTGACGAGTTAACCCTCGACATGTTTCTTGATTGGGTCGCCGTGATGTACGACGGCTCGTCGGGCCTTGACCGACACATGGTTGAGCTGTGTCGCATACGCATGGCCAACATCAACGAGTGCTTCCACTGAAGCATGGTGAAAAGCGCATCGTTGGTGCGTACCGGCCTTACCGATGACATCATCGGACAGTTAGACGACTACCAGTCATCTAGCCTCCCTGCCGCGTGGAAGGCCGCGTTGGCATTTGCTGATCATCTAGCTGGAAAGCCCAAGGGGCCCATTCCAGAGCGCTTACACGAAGAACTCGGTGAACATTTCAACCCGGCTGAAATTCTTCGACTCGGTGCGCTCCTAGCAGTGGGTAGCGGCTGGCAACGCATGATTGAGGCGTTTGGCATCCGGCCGGATCACTTTGTACCTGGGCAACATGGTCCCTGGTCCACTGGCGCCGATCCGCGTGATTAGCTGGTTACAGGATTTTCGGCAAGGCGAACAATATTGACATCTGACCTTGACCCATGGGCCTCTCGTCAGACTGAAACGCCGGGGCTCGGTTTCCTCGACTTGCAGCCAACGGATCATCCTAGTTCCTGGCTTTTGAAGATCAGCCCCGAGATCACAGGCGCCACGGGCACTTTGCACGGTGGCTGTGGTCTAGCCGCGGCAGCGGTTGCGTTGGAAACAGTTTGCCAACGACCTGTCTCCAATATCAGCGGTCAATATCTTGCCCGAGCATCCGTCGGGTCGACCGTGAGCATTGAGATCGAACAACTCGCTGTTGGCAACCGAATCACACAAGCGACAGCGACCTGTTTCTGTGATGGGGCCCAAGTTTTAAGAGCGTCTGCTGCGCTAGGAGGCAGAGACCTGGGAGTCGACACAAGTTGGCTCCATGCACCAGAGGTGCCGGCACCCGCAGATTGCCCGCCCCGAAACCCGACGTCAGAAACCGGGTACTCGTTCACTGATAACGCTGATATTCGCCTCGCGGGCCAGGAACCGGGTCAGCGGACTGTTCACTACTGGGCCCGACTTCCGGAACGCCTCGCCTCTACTGCTCCCGGCTTGATTGCTCTCGCAGATCTGTTGCCCAGCGGCATGCGAGTGAGCCTCGATAGCGGATTTCGCGGGTCCAGCCTCGATCACACGGTGCGCATTGCGTCTCTAGTGAGTAGCGAATGGGTGCTCCTAAGTATCGAATCTGCGTCCATTCGAAACAGCATCGGGCACGGGAGAATCGATTTGTACGCGCAGACAGGTGAACTTCTCGCAACAGGAAGTCAATCGTTCGCTGTGACAGAACTCACCGGCAGTCTCGACCGGTAAACCAATAGCTGCTTAGACTTGAGGGCTTATGACCGTCTACGCCATTCTGCAAGCCGACATCACCGATCCGGAGCGCTACGAGTCCTATAAGCCGTTAGCTGCGGCATCGGTAGCCGAACACGGCGGTAACTACCTCGTTCGGGGAGGAAATGTTGTTGCCCTTGAGGGTTCACCCCCTCGGGCTCGGACAGTCATCTTGGAATTCGACTCAATGGACGCCGCCCAGCGCTGGTATGAAAGCGCTAGCTACTCCGACGCCCGACCTATCCGTCAAGCCGCTAGTGATGGTTGGCTGTATCTCGTGGAAGCCTGAGAAACCCTGCCTGCAAAAGATCAACCACGCCCGACAAGCGGCATCCCATTAGCCATTATTGTCAGAGTCAAGACGTTGCTATCCCCAGGCAATTCGGCCATCAGCACCACCGCCTTGGCGACTTCCGCGACGTCCATGGTGGGCTCGGCCTTCACGCTACCGTCCGCTTGAAGGACCCCCGTGACCATCGGCTCTGTCAGCGGGGTGTGGGCGTTACCGATATCGATTTGCCCAACGGTGATGCCGTGCGGGCGACCTTCCAGCGCCAAAGCCTTCGTCAATCCCGTAATAGCGTGTTTGCTTGCTGTATACGGCGATGAAAAGGGTCGAGGGGTCTGCGCAGACACTGATCCGTTATTGATGATCCGGCCTCCAGAGGGTACCTGCGCCTTCATTTGAGCGAACGCAGCGCGTGCGCATAGCCAAGAGCCTGTCAAATTCGTGTCAACAACAGCTCGCCATTCATTCACTGGAAGTTCATCGATAGGGACCGGGGCCGCCCCGATACCGGCATTGTTAAAGAGGAGATCGACACGACCGAATTCTTCGACCGCAAGGGAAAACAGGTCGGACACGTCCCCTGGATCGCTGACATCAGCCTGTTTGGTCAGAACCGAAGCCTCTATACCAGCAACGACTTCATCAAGTTTTTCGGATCTTCGGCCACAGATCAGAACCAACCATCCCTTCGATGCCAACGCGGATGCAACCGCCGCGCCTACACCCGTTCCCCCTCCGGTGATGACAGCAACCCGTTGGTCTTCGTGTTCGGGCACGCTAAGAACCTCCGCTTTGACGTTTCTGTATTTTGGCCCACTCGTCGCGTAGCCCCACCGTGCGATGGAAGAGCCGTTCATTCTCTGCGTCGACAGCGAAATACCCCAGCCGCTCGAATTGAACGACATCGCCGGCAACTTGCTCTCCTAGGATCGGTTCGACCTTGCACCCCGTGACGATTTCACGAGAAGTCGGATTCAGATCATCGAGTGGGTCACCGGTTCTTTCTCCGGGAACATCTGCGGAGAACAGCCGTTCGTACAGGGCGACTGTCGCGTCTAATGCATGATTCGCCTCGACCCAGTGGATCGTGGCTTTCACTTTGCGCCCGTCCGCTGCCGCTCCTCCGGCGGTCGCAGGATCATAGGTGCAGTGAACCTCCGTGGTCTTGCCGTCCCCGTCTTCAATCACATCGGTGCAGGTCACCAAATAGCCGCCTCGTAGCCGCACTTCGCGTCCGGGGGAAAGTCGGAAATACTTGGGGGGTGGTTCCTGACGAAAATCGTCCTGTTCAATCCACAGTTCTCCGCTAAATGGCACCTGTCGCGTCCCGTCCGCATCATTTTCTGGGTTATTCATTAGCGTTCGATACTCGGTCACCGGCCGCCCTTCCTCGTCGGCCGGCCAATTGGTGATGATCAGCTTGAGTGGCCGCACAACAGCCATTCGACGTTGCGCCTTTGCATTCAGTTCCGCTCGTACAAAAGATTCCAGCAGTTCTATGGCATGTCGAGAGTTGGTCCGCGAAACACCAATAAAGGAGCAGAAATCCCGAAGCGCCGCGGCAGGGTAGCCCCGGCGGCGGAGAGCCCTGAGGGTTGGCAGCCGCGGATCGTCCCATCCATCGACGTCGCCTCGTTCGATCAGTTGCTTCAATTTACGCTTTGAGGTCAACGTGTGGCTCAACTCCAGGCGCGCGAACTCTGTCTGATAGGGCGCCGTTTGGTCAAGAGGCAGATGGTCCAAGAACCACTCGTACAGGGCTCGATTGTCAGAAAACTCAAGCGTGCACAACGAATGCGTTACGCCTTCGATCGCGTCGCCTTGTCCGTGGGCCCAGTCATAGGTCGGATAAATGGGCCACTCCTCTCCGGTTCGGTGATGTTTTGCCGTTCGTATTCGATACATCACTGGATCGCGGAGCTGCATATTTTCACTCTGCATGTCGATGCGAGCCCGCAAGACACGGCTCCCCGGAGGGAACTCACCGTCGCGCATTCGGTGAAAGAGGTCCAAGTTTTCAGCCATGGTGCGATCTCTGAAGGGACTATTGAGCCCCGGCTTTCCGAATCCCCCTCTTTGGTCAGCAATTTCGTCGCTGCCTTGGTCGTCTACATACGCGAGACCAACTCGCACTAGATGCTGCGCCCACTCATATAGACGTTCGAAGTAATCGGAACTATGCCGAATTTCGTCAGGAACGAAACCCAGCCACTGGAGATCTTCGAGAATCGCGTCAACGTAACTTTCATCCTCCGTTTCGGGATTGGTGTCGTCGAAACGAAGGATGCATATTCCATCGTGTTCGTGGGCGATCCCGAAATCCAGACAAATTGCCTTGGCGTGACCAATGTGCAGGTAGCCGTTGGGCTCTGGGGGAAATCTCGTTTGTACCCGGCCGCCAAAGCGGTCGGTTTGGGCGTCGGATTCGACCAGGGCCCGAATGAAATCGGTTCCCGTCGCTAGGTCAGTTTCCTGAGTTTCAGATGGCGAATCTTCGATGTTTTCCGACACAACTGCCTCGTCGTCCGAGAATCAAACCTACAGCGCTGGAGGGCTCTAAGCGGAACCCATTTGCCCTAAATGCTTCGGGGGCCAAGAACCTGGGACTACTCCGGTTTTGATGAGAAATCCAGCCATTCCTTCCAAGGCTTCGAGCACCTTCCCGGATAGTTGATCCCCGAGGTCCGCGACAACCAGCTCTGCATTGTGGTCAGTCACAAGCTCAACATCGCGTCGGACCGACCGACCCAACTCAGTGTGAAGTCCTTCTCCGTTGATCCATCCACGGGATCGTAAATTTTCGGCTTCTCGTTGCCATTCTTGTGGGGTCCAGCCGCGAATGGTCTGAATGACTCTTGGCGTGCCGCGACCATCAGCCGCCATCATCAAGTGACACCCGAGCCCTGAGATGTCTGCCTGTCGTAGCGCGTCATTGTGGCCGTCAAACCGGTACTCGCGAAGAAGGGTGGCTGCGTGCCAGAGCGAGAGAAGAACTGATTCGGGCCACGGCTCTGTTCTCCAGGCTTCGAATAGCGGACGGTCGCTCGTCTCCAGCCCCGTCAGAGTCTCCCGTAAAGCGTTCGCGGCATAGGCGGCTCTTCGATCGGGTACGTCGCCTTCAAATATTCGATGAAGGGCCTCTTCCATAATTCGGATCTGTTGCTGTCGCACATTGTGGGGCGACATCACCTCCCAACAGTTCGGGACGGCTTTCTCGACCATACGAGGAGCGAAATTGTAGAAAGCAATAGTCACCTCCCGGGCAGATGCAGCGCCCATTGGAGCTGCCCGATAGGCAAAGTACGCATGCCACCAGCCACTGAATCCAAACTCGGTAAATCGCTTCACTTCGTCTGCGTAGTAGGCGCAGGAATGCAGCGGTTCCGCCGCTTTAGCTAATCGACGGGTGAGGGCTGTCGGGTTCACGGTGAGTCGGTGCTTGGTTCTTTGGGTAGGCCCAGAACGCGTTCACCAAGGATGTTTCGCTGAATTTCGTCCGTCCCTCCAGCTATTGATTGGGCGGGAGTCGACACAAAGACCTCGGCGATGACTCCGTTCCCTGGACCCTCGGTGCCGTTGAGCATGCTGTAGGGGCCAGCGATGGAGGTGTGGGCGTGATGGCTGGCCCTGGCAGTGACGCTCATGTTGAGTTTCGCCACAGACCCCTCCGGACCAGGCGGCCGCCCCGCGACCCGAGCAGCTCTTGCTCTTTGATTGGTCCAATTTGATGTTCGTTGCAGTTCTTCAATCTTTGCGACGTGTTGTCGGACAAGGGGCTCATCTCCGAGTCCGCGCCGTTGAGCTTCTGACCGAACCAGCTTGGGTCTCCCCGCGCGTTGGGGGTACCAGCGGTAGGTCGAAAAGTAGTCATCAGCCTCTGTTTTCGCGCGCTCAACGAGAGGCCCACCGCTCGCAGCGAAACGAGGTCGAGGTGTTCCGACAGCACTGCGTTCGTGAGCCAGCGTGGTTAACGCGACGCGCCATCCCTGGCCGACGTCAGCAATTAGGTTTTCATGCGCAACGCGGGCCCCGTCGAGGAATACTTCGTTGAAGGAGGCGTGTTGGTTCATCTGACGTAGAGGTCGGACTTCCACGCCGTCCTGTTGCATCGGTATGGCGAAATATGAGATCCCTTGGTGCTTAGACAACTCCGGGTTGGTGCGTGCTAGAAGGATCCCGAAATCGGCTTTGTGAGCACCTGAATTCCAAACCTTTTGTCCGTGGACGAGCCACTCGTCTCCGTCTCTTACGGCCCGGGTGTTGAGCCCAGCGAGGTCCGAACCGGCGCCCGGCTCGCTGAACAGCTGGCACCACTTGTGTTCCCCAGTGAGGATCGGTCGAAGAAAACGTTGTTTCTGCTCGTCGCTTCCCCATTCCAGCAAAGTGGGTGCCACGAGGTACATGCTGACGCCGGCAGCTACCCCGACCGCGCCAACCTCCGAGAACACCTTTCTGGCAGCGGAGTCCGCTGCCAGAGGAAGACCGCGTCCGTGCCACTCCCGCGGCCACGATGGACAGCCCCATCCGCTATCCGCTAGCAGTCCTCGCCATTCGACCAAATCGGCGTTCGGGTCCCAATGCCGTTGAAGCCAGGTGCGGACTTCGCTCTCGATAGCCGCTATCGAGTCCATGTCACCAACCATTTACATGAACGAATTTACTCTCTGGTTTTCGTCTCCCTGGTCGAAAGTCAGTCCCCTGCGTATACGCAACCGGACTCAACGCGACTTGCTGAACTTCGTCATATGGAATGCCCAACACTTCTGCCACATCACGTTCTCGTTGGAGGTGAACAGTTGTCCAGCACGTACCCAGGCCGCGTTCCCTGGCCGCGAGCATAAAACTCCACGCGGCCTGAATCACCGAACCCCATTTGACTGCTTGAGTCATAGCATCCGCACCATCAAGGCGCCCACTGATACAGGGAACAAAGACGGCGGGTACTTCAGGAAAGACTTCGGCCAGGTGGCGGGCAGACCCCATCATGCTCAACCACGATGACTGGTCACCGGCATCGCCCTGGCGCGATGCCGAGGATGACAGGTAGTCATCAGTAACCATTGACGTCCACACCTGTTGATAGATCAACCCCACCTCACGGCATTGGTCGCGATCATTGGACACCACAAAGTGCCAGTCCTGTCGAAGTGATCCGGTAGGCGCCTGAAGGGCCAAGTCGAGACAGTCTCGAAGGACCTGCTCTCCGACCGCTTTTTCGAGGTCAAGACGTCGCCTAACCGAGCGCGTAGTGCTCAGTACTTCGTCGACTCCGAGCTCAAGTTTCATCGAACCACCCTCCCAGGCGTACGCCGCTAGACCGGGAACTCCACTGTTGCAGTCCCTATAACGCCAGTCCGACCATCTTCGGCCACGATGGTCAAATCAAGTTCAATGCGACGCTCTGACTCGTCGGTGTCGGTCACTGCGCCGGTCATCGTGATTTGCGAATCAACGAGGAGTGAACCCCGGAACACCGTGTCAATGCTCTTTATGGTGCAACCCGGAGCCCACCGATGAATCATTGAGGCCAAAAGTCCTTGACTCATGATTCCGGGCACGATTGCTCCCGGAAACCCTTCCTTTCGAGCGGCGTCGTGATCGATAAACCGCTCAAAGGAATGTTTTGCTGCGCCACAAAACTTTTTGACGTTCACCATCGATACGTCAGGGTGAACTACAGCAAGCTCATCCCCGAGTTCTATGTCTTCAAATGAAAGAGAATCTGACATGCTGTTACGCCTTTTTGATCATCTTCCAGTCAACGGTGGACACCAAATCGCCCTGCTCGTTTCGAAATTCCATTCGTTGAACGATGAAAATCATGGTTCCGCTTCTACCTGTTTTGTCGAAGACGTCGGCGATCGTGGTCGTCGCTTTGAGAGTGTCACCAGATCGGATCGGCAAATGAACCTCAACACTTTTCCCACCATCAATTCCAAACCCGCTCCCTATCTGCGGGAACCCGTCCGGAAGCACTCGGCCGGACATGCAATGCGTTGTGTACCCAGGGTGGGCTTGAAAATCGGGATGGGCTGGATCGATGAACCGCTCGTCGTCCTCACCGCATGCTTCCGCCCACTCGATCATGTCGTCTGTTTTCATTTCAAAAGTGGCCCAATCGAATTCCACCCCAACCCAATCATCACGGATAGTTCCGAGGTCTAGGTCAGAAGAGCCGCTTCCCATAGCTCCCTTTCATTCCGCCAGGTCGTCAACGGTCGATGTTAGAAGGCGCCGTTCTCAGGGCGAAAGTAACACTTGCGAACGGAAGTCGCTGTCCTGGGTAATGATTGTCGGTATGTCAATCGAGAACAACGTTTCCTACCGGTCACGAATTCGAAACGCGTGGGCGGGTCGAATCAGCGGGTGCATGCTGGGTAAACCCATCGAACACATGTCCATGCGGAAAGGCCGAGAAGTTCTCCGTACCTACCTTGCCAACGCAGGAGCATTACCTCTTCGAGATTATGTGCCGTTAACGCAAGGATTCGAGGCTGACATCGAACACCACGCGGCGTGCCGGGAGCAGATTCAACGCGCCATCCCAGATGATGACATCAACTACACACTGATCTCTCTCTTGATACTGGAGGAGTACGGCAGGGGGTTCGCTACAGCAGACGTTGGACGGGCCTGGCTTCGATATTTACCTGGGGCAATGGTATTTACCGCAGAGCGCGAGGCGTACGCGCGGCTCCTGGCCGATGCCGGAATGCGGTTCCCTTTGGGTGCGCCCCCAGCCTTTGACATTGAGGAATGCAGTGACAACGCATACAGCGATTGGATAGGTGCGCAAATTAGAGCAGACCTCTACGGTTGGGTGAACCCTGGCGAGCCTGCTGAGGCGGCCGCTCTAGCACAGACCGATGCAGCACTGACTCACCGTGGGGAAGGCATACATGGAGCTGTAGTGATCGCAGTCGCCGGATCCCTCATCGCGGCTGGAACAACACTTCCGGAGGCAATGGAGGAGGCGGCAACCTATATCCCGAGCGGATCCGACTGTGCTGCAGCCGTCTCTTTGGGTCTGGCTTGTGCGGGCGACGCTGAGCCGTCGCGACTACACGCCGAATTCGATGGAATGTCTCCGGTTCATACGGTCAATAATCTTTCACTTGTTACGTGGGGTTTGGCCCGACATCCGCACGACTTCAGCGCCGCAATTGGCGATACGGTGAGCGCCGGATGGGACACTGACTGTAACGGGGCGACGGTCGGAGGCTTGTGGGGATTGACAGGTCGCACCATCCCCGATGAATGGGTCAATAGCTGGAACGGGGTCATAGAAACCAGTCTTTCCGGATATGCGGTTGTTACTCTCGAGGAACTCGTAGACCGGACCCTGACGGTGGCTAATTGATTTCAGTTTCGGTTCGAAGCGAAATCGGCTGAAAATTTCCGGCGGTTAACGCGTCGACGAGGTCACCGACGGATGTGATGATTTCGTTAGGGAATTCCGTCGCACAAAAGCCGATCCGACTGACAACGTGACTGTCGCTGCCGCCAAAACCCCTGTAGCCAAGGTCTTTAGCCCTTTGCAGCGACCACTCGTCCTCTCCAGGAATCGACCCGCCGTTAAGAACTTCGACGGTATGTACAGCGTCGACGATTCCTTGCTCCTCATAATGGGAAAACAGGCCGACTCGTTTACGTCCCGGATGACATGGCGCAGCGAAGGCACCGCACCGCTCTGCTTCCGTCAACACCATGTCGATGGGTAGTCGAATATCAGAAAAGTCCAAAGCCGCCAGGAGGTCGTCGTTCACTCCAAATACAAGTACGTGCCCAAAATCGGTCTCAACTTCGCTCGCTTTAAGGATGAGTAGGTCGTACTCGTCTTCGAGATGTCGATAGTCGGACTCCTCATCAAACTGGCGGTGTTCGGTGAGGACAAAGCCGTCAAGGGGCAGTTCTTTCTTGCGGATCCACTTGCAGTAGTTCTCAACCTTGGCCCGCCCATCATCTGATTTGACTGAATGCGTATGGAGATCCAGGAGCATCGGAGCTAGGTCGCTGAAGGACGGAATACGGGAACTGCGAAGACTTCGTGGTCGTCACGTTCTTGGTTGACAAAGTCAGCGACCACTGACATGCCGATGGTGACTACGTCTGGGTCACAATCAACGATGACCGTGAGGAGGCGCGGACCTTCCTCCAGGGTGACATACGCCATGACGTAGGGGCAGGCTTCCGCGAATCCCTTGGCCTGGTTCTGTTCAGTGACGGTAAAGCTGTAAACCTCGCCTCGACCGCTTGCCGGGAAGTGTTCAAGATCAGCGCTTTCCAGACAGTGAGCACAAACCCCTCGGGGTCGATGCTGAACAAGAGAGCAGTTTCCGCATTTCTGTAATACGAGCTCCCCGCGTCCCGCCCCTTCCCAGTAGCCCCGCGTTTCCCAAGAGGCCTGAGGGCTCGGATAATCGATCTCTGTCATCTGTCTACCCCCAGGATCAGAGTTGCCCCACTGTGCTTGTCTCCGATGGTGCCGCCGGTGCCGTGCGCTAAAGCAACCCGAGCATCCTTTACCTGACGCTCCCCGCACTCACCTCGTAACTGTTTTACCGCTTCGATCACCAAGAAAATGCCGCGCATACCAGGGTGGTTGGACGAAAGACCCCCACCGTCCGGATTTACGGGCAACACACCTCCAATTGCGATCCCCCCATCGCCTACGAAGTCGCCGCCGCCGCCCGGTTCACAGAATCCCAGATTTTCCAATGTAGCGAGGACCGTGATGGTGAAGGAGTCGTAAATCATCGCTAAATCGATGTCAGCGTGCTTGATCCCGGCCATTTTCATCGCCGTGGAGCCCGACTGTTTGGCAGCGATCGTCAGGAGATCGCTGTCTCCCACGCCCTGATGTTGCACGGCTTCACCGCATCCCAGCAGCGAAACCGGTTGCGATCGGAGGTCGTTGGCTCGCTCAAGCGACGTCACTATGACCGCGCCGCCACCATCACTAATGATGCAG
>Ga0066837_10000553_pt1 | contig 17106 bp, 20 predicted proteins | sample ETNtaG_25_FD_66730 | JGI IMG/M metagenome (GOLD analysis project Ga0066837, IMG submission 66730) | Marine microbial and viral communities from oxygen minimum zone, Eastern Pacific Ocean - ETNP201302SV86 | ecosystem: Environmental > Aquatic > Marine > Oceanic | place: Pacific Ocean: Eastern... | reverse complement strand
AGCAGAAGAACACCGGCGATAAGCGCAGGATCGTCGCTCTCGACATATGCCACGATCTTACCTTCAGTGTGACCGGGTTCACCCTTGCGAAGCATATAGGTCTTCACGGCGCTCATTTTTTCTTCCCTTCATTGGCCCCGACGAGGTCCGAGACGACGGCGAGCTCATCGCCCCAATCCGGCCCCGGCCCTCCAATTTTCAAATCGGTGACCCGAACGGCGTGGTGGTAGTGCGTTCCCGTTGCCCTGAAGACATTGCCTGCCGGCGCCCACATTTGCATCGTTGAGTACGATTTGTGGTCCAGCAATCTACTGTGGGCGATGATCTCCACGCCAAGACGATCGGCGGCTTCTTTGACTGTTACGCTTCCAACACGTTCGCTCATTTCTTGAGCCTTCCTTTCTCATCGACATCGAGGTCTGCGAACATCCGAATGACTTCGGGATCGGCCTCTATCGGCTGGGGCTTCGGTCCCGGTTTCTGAGGTCCCGGGACGCCCTCGATGTATTCCTCGGGGACGCCATATCGATCGAACATCCGAACCAGTCGCTCGAGCAACGGCGGCACAGGGCGCATACCGCTTTCGTACTTGCGAATGGTGTTCGACGCAGTCGCATCGCTGCCGACGTAGCCGGCGGCACGTCCCATCTGGACGGTACTAAGACCTAGGCGCTTGCGAATGGCTTTGAGCTCGGAGCCCGTCATCGCTGACGGGCCACGCTCTGGGTGAGTGAGATCGACCGCCATTTTCAGGCAGCGATCTGTTTGAGATCGGCGACAGCGCGGCGCTGCATCTCGGTGATCTGCGCTTCGGTCGCGCGGTACGTCACGCGCTCAGCAGACTTGGGGTAGACCGTGATTTCGTCGATGTTGGTCAGCACCCAGCCCTTACTAGCGCGGCGCAAGGTCACGCTGCGTCCGACTGCACTGTACTTGTAGGCTGCGGCCGAGGGGCCCTCATGCTCAAACGTAGCCTCGAAGCCCACACGATCGGCCTGCGGCAATCCCGACCGCTCGAGGCGGCGCTCTGCGCGAAGTGCGAGCGCAACGATCTCAGCGGCGGTGTAAACGAATTTTCCAGCGCGGCCGTTGCCCTCGGCGACTGCGGCGACCAACTCATCGCTGGACTTGGCATTGACGTTCAGCAGGTCAGTCTTCGGCAGAACGACGATGTTCTTGAACTTGGTCATTTCTCTCTCCTTGTGGCGGGCGCGATGCCCATGTCGACGCGAACCATCGCCTCGAATGATTGAAAGATAATGCGTGCAAATGGCCACATCAATGCCGCCACCACCAAAAATCGACGTCACAATGCATTATGTCTAGAACGCCTGCGAAATCAGAACGTTAGCGACCGTGCATTCTGCTGGCGCTCAGGTCGATAAAATGCCGCCGAAAAAATCCCCGGACAGCGCGAACAATCCGGGGTAGCTCTGGCTGCAGGTCGCCTTCGCTGCGACCGCGTATCCCCGGGCCCAGCCCTGCAGACGCAGGAGTGCCACGGGGCAGGGTGCCGGAATCGGCCCACGCTTCATTCACATGACATCAAAGGACAAGACAGGCGCCAGCGACGGCGCTCGCGAGCATTTCGCTGCTCGCCAAAAGTCGCACAATGCATTCCTCTCGGGCAGCCGCCCCGACGTCGACGACCTGCTCGCGGGCGCGCCTTTCATGTCCGACGACATCAGGATCGATGCGCGCAGCTGGTGCGAGCACATGCTCAGCAACGCTGCCGATTTGCGTAGCTACCAGTCAATGGTGAAGTCAGCCGGCTGCAGCGTGAACATGCGCGCGGCGCTGCGGGCGCTTCGCGACAGTGCCACTTTGCAGACGATCAAGCCTGTCGAAGAAGCTGCTCGCGCCGTCCAGGACGATGACGCGGTCACGCGCATGCTCGTCTATCGCAGCTGCTTGCGAGACGAAGCCGCTCGCAACGAACTGTCGAAGATCGCTGGCGGTGAGCACTACGGCGACAGCAATTTCACTCAAGCGCAGCGCCATTGCGTCGCGTTGGGGCTGCTGCACAGCTACAGCCGCCCGTCGATGCGAGATTACCACGCCCGAGGCAGGCATTGGCTGTCATCGCAGGCGCGTGTCCTTGAAGACATCCGGCTCGCAGCGGAAGCCGCCGAAGCAGCGGACAAGGCCGGGCTTTCGGTTGTCCAGACGCAATCCGAGCTGGAGCAGGACGCGGCATGGATCGATCGCGTCATCAACGAGGATCGCGGTGAGATCGCAGAATCCGCGCCGCCGCGGGAAACGTTCGGGCTGGTCGTTGTTCCGGCTTTGCCGGAAGGCGGCACATCGTGGCGAAAGGAGATCGTCAAGAGCTGGCAAGGCATTGCGGGCACTCGTCTGCCCGCCGTCGATCGGGGTGATCTCGCGGCGCATCGGCGCTCGCTGGTTGAACGCTGGCCGCACGCGGAAGAGATTATCAACAGTGTGCTCGGTGATCTGGCCGCCACGCCGGCCGTGAGATTCAGGCCGACGCTGGTTGTTGGCTCCCCGGGGTCCGGCAAGAGCAGCCTTGCCCGAGCGATCTTCGACACCGTTGGCCTGCCTTGCGAGCTTCAGAGCTTCGCGGGGCTGCACGACGCTGCTCTGATGGGGACCAGCGCGCAGTGGTCCTCCGCTCGCGAAAGCGCACCGCTCCAGCTCATCAAGCGCAGCGGCAGGGCCAGCGTCGGCGTGATTTGGGACGAGATCGAGAAGGCCAGCTCCGACCGCCGATCTGGCGCGCCGGCTGAGGCACTGCTGCCGATGCTCGAGCCCGATCAAGCTCGGAGGTACCGAGATCTCTGCCTCGAGGTCGAATGCGACTTGTCGATGGTCTCTCACTTCGCCACCGCCAACAGCCTGGACGGCGTGCCGGACCCCGTCCGCGACCGCATGCGCATTCTGCAGATGCCGGAACCGTCGTGGCAGCATCTCGGCTCGCTGTCGAAGCAGATTGTCGATCGCATCGCGCAACAGCGCGGTGTCGATGCGCGCTGGTTCGCGCCGTTGGCCGAGGACGAACTCGACCTCGTTCGTGCGGCTTGGCCCGGGGGCAGCCTGCGGCAGCTCACGCGCATCGTGCAGACGATCGTCGACGGCCGCGACCGCATCATCGGGAGGTGCTGACGATGGTGATCAGAGAGTCAGACCGCCGCCTAGCCATCGGGGCCTATCGCGTGGCCGTGGGTGTGATCGCGCAGCGCGACGCTGCCGTTGCCGATCTGGCCGCGGCGGCGCTGGAGCATCCGTCACCAATGACAGTGAGGGCATTGCTGACTGCTGGTGCCGGCAGCCCTTGGTTGCCGATGCTGCTCGAAGCTTTGGCGCAGGTGGGGATCGCCGGCGCCGAAGACGTACTGAAGGGAGAACAGGAATGAACTACGACGACATCATTGAGAGAAACAGCGCACAGTGCCTCAGTTGCGGCGACGTGATCGAGAGCACGCATGGCCACGATTTCAAATACTGCAAGTGCGGCAACCTCGCTGTGGATGGCGGCAAACAATACCTGCGCCGCGTCTACAAGCCCGGGGCGCTGTGGAAGGACACGTCGATCACGCGACCGCGGGGAGAAGGCGAATGAGCGATCAAGCTGAACTTGAGCGCGTCGCGGAACTGCTGCCGCGGCTTGCGATGGCCGTCGTCTATCAGTGCATGACATCTCCGTCAGGTGTCGCCATCGACAAGTCGCATCTTCGGCATGCCTGGTTGATCGCGAAATCCGTCGAGCGCATCGCGAATAGCCATGGATATTGGACGCAGGAGTCCGCGCAGGCGCTGCTCGACATGCAGCAAGCGATGCTCGAGGCGCTGAGGCTCATCCACGGACAGGAGCGGGGAGTGCCGCCCGAGCCTGATCACGTCGACCAAACCGGTGGCAGATGGGTACTTCAGCGCGGCACTGGGGAAACCGATCACGACCACGCCGCACGGAATCTGCTGCCGCTAGATGGCGGCCTGTCGCCGGAAGTTCGCGAGCTGAAGCGTCAGCTTTCACGGGCGATCGTCTATGCTACAGAAGCCGCTGGGGCGTGGGACCAGCCGACATTTCTTCGCAGCGTCGGTTTCCCCGAGGACTGGATCGTGCGCGCGATCGACGAGCTCGATCAGCACGCACTGTACGAATTCGTGCAAGTGTACGACGCCGCTGCGGCGAAGGGTGGCTGGCAGTCGCTGGCCGAGATCGTGCGCGAGGTGACTCAGCGGCAGCGATTCAAGGAGTGGCCATGAGGCTTTGGACCGTCTCTGACCTGCACATGAACAGCACATTCTGGGTGCCCGATCGCATCCCCGGGCACGACGTCCTAATCATCGCCGGCGACGTCGACAAGGCCGCCGCCGAGACCGAGCAGTCGCTGCTGATGCTGGCGAGATGGTCGCCAGCGCCCATCGTATTCGTGCCCGGCAATCATGATGTCATGAGCGCCGGGTTGGATGCTTGGGATTGCAACAACGAGGACCTGCTCGATCGCGGCATCTACGTGCTGTCGTCCGGCCAGACAATCGTCATCGGCAACGTCCGCTTCGTCGGCGCGACGTTGTGGACGGACTTCGCCTTGGCTGACGACGTCTATGCATCAGAGGCATGGGCAGCGCGGCACATGCCGGAATATCAGCGCGTCATGCGCCCGGACGGCAGCCAGATCTGGCCAGCGGACACCCGTGAAGCCCACAGGCACCACCGCGCGGCCATCGAGGCCGTTCTAGCGACGGCGTTCGACGGCCCCACGGTAGTGGTCACGCACCATGCTCCGTCACGCCGCTCAATCGCCGGCTCGGTCGACATCGCCGACGCCGCTTTCGCCTCGGATCTCGAGCCGGTGATCATGCGGCATCAGCCAACGCTCTGGGTGCATGGGCATGTGCACCAGCATCTCGACTACACCGTGGGAAACACACGCATTCTCGCGAACCCACGCGGGTACCAAGGCGACGATCACGGCGAGGATAGCGGTTTCATCGAGGATTTCGTCGTCGAAGTGGGGAGAGGTAGCGCGTTGAATTTGATAGCTAATTCGGGATGCTGGGTTGAAATGACCTGCTGACGACCTGTCAGTGACCTGCCAGCAGGTTAACCGCTTGATAACCCATTTTTGTGCATGTTCTGTTCTTGCGCGCGAGGCCGAAACCTGGCACCGTGGCAAAAAAATACCCAGCGAGGTTCCAATGGCTGATTCCACGACCGAGTTTTCCCGCTTGCGCCAGCAAGTCGGCATCAGCCCCGAGGCCCTTGCTCCGATCGTCGGCTTCTCGCTCTCGACGATCTATCGGTGGGAACGCGGCGAGCAGGAGCCCCGGGCTGCTGCTATGGTCGTACTGAAGGGCCTTTTGAACGCCCGCGCTCAGGTCGTCAACGAGTCGCCGCTGTTCACCTTCATCGACCTGTTCGCTGGCATCGGCGGCCTGCGGCGCGGTTTCGATCATATCGGTGGGAAATGCGTCTTCACTTCCGAGTGGGACAAGTACAGCCAAGCCACATATCGCGCCAACTATCGGCATGACGATCATGAGTTGAACGGCGACATCACCAAGGTCGACGCCGCCGACATCCCGCCGCACGACATCCTGTTGGCCGGCTTTCCATGCCAGCCGTTCAGCATCGCCGGCGTTAGCAAGAAGAATGCTCTCGGGCGCGCGCATGGATTTGCCGATGAGACGCAGGGCACGCTGTTCTTCGACGTCGCGCGGATCATCAAGCATCATCAGCCGAAGGCTTTCCTGCTCGAGAACGTCAAGAATTTGGTCAACCACGACCGCGGAAACACGTTCGCTGTGATCATGAAGACCCTGCGAGAAGAGCTCGATTATCACGTCGAAGCGCGCGTGATCGACGCGAAGGGATTCGTCCCCCAGCACCGCGAACGCATCTTCATCGTCGGGTTCCGAAAGGACTTGGGCGTCGACTTCAGCTTCAAGGATTTCGAGATGCCGGATCCGTTCGCGGGTCCGAAGCTCAAAACCATTTTGCATCCTGAAGACGGGAGCGAGGGACCTGACAAGCACTATACGATCAACAACTTCGGCAGCGTCAGCGACCGCTACATCCTGACTGACCACCTCTGGAAATACCTGCGCGACTATGCAGCGAAGCACAAGGCGGCGGGCAATGGCTTCGGCTACGGCCTCGTCGGGCCCGATGACGTCGCTCGGACGCTTAGCGCCCGCTACTACAAGGACGGCTCAGAGATTCTGATCGACCGTGGTCCGGGGAAAGTGCCGCGCCGGCTCACCCCGCGCGAGTGCGCGCGGCTGATGGGCTTCGACGAGCCCAATGGAGCCGACTTCGTGATCCCGGTATCGGACACACAGGCATATCGCCAGTTCGGCAACTCGGTGGTGGTGCCGGTGGTGAAAGCCGTCGCAAGCCATATGCTCCCGTTTATCGAACAGGCGCTCGCGGCCGCAGCGGCCAAGGAGCCAATGAAGCTCAGTGCTTGATGCTAGTGCTGGGTGCTGCTGAGGGCTGCTTCGGGACCGAGAAGATCGACCGCGCGATTGACAGCGAGCGGCGGGCCTTCGAACTTGAAGCCCCAACTCATGTCCTCACCGTCGTCTTCGGCATAGATGACGATTTTCAGGCCATCGAGGTCATCGGCGCCATCCAGAGCAGCCTTCAGCGTGTCAACGAGCGGGCCGACGATCTGGGCGAAGTCGTCTGCCCAGACACGTACCATTGGCAGCCGCTGCCCTTCGAATTCAACAAGCCATTCCATGTGGCGACAATCGCCCGTCAGCCGATGGTCAGTCAACATGGCTGACGTCGTCGATGCCGTCACGCGATCGCGCATGATGTCGGGTATTCGCGGCAAGAACACCAAACCCGAAATGCAGATCAGGCTGGGGCTGCATGCCGTGGGGTTTCGATATCGGCTGCATCCCAAGGAGATCCCGGGGAAACCCGATCTCTGGCTGCCGAAATACAAGGCTGCCATCTTCGTTCACGGATGCTTCTGGCATGGTCATGATTGCAGCCTTTTCAGGATGCCTGGGACAAGGCAGGATTTCTGGCAGGCTAAGATCGATGCGAATCGACGACGCGATGCCGTTGTCGACAACCTGCTGGCAGAACGGAAGATTCGTCGGCTAGAGATATGGGAATGCGCTTTTCGGGGACCGGGGCGTGTCGGGCTGGAGGAGACCCTCGCGCGGGCAGCGGAATGGCTGCGGGGCAATGAAGAGCGGGGGCAGATCAGGGGGACGGCGTAGATGATGGAGCTCGGCGACTGGCTCAACGAGTATTCGGGTCAGCGGTACACGTGGTACGTGAAACGTCTCAGCGGCAACGATACGCTCGCCAACAAAGCGCACCAAGCCGGCCCCTACATCCCTAAAGACCTGCTCTTCGACGTCATCCCCGGGCTCGGCCGCATCGACGTCGAGAATCCAGATCGGTGGTTCGACGTCTACATCGACAGCCACGCGGACTATCGCCAGATCCGCGCCGTCTACTACAACTCGAAGCGCCACAAGCAGCAGAAGAATGGCCGCGACGAAGCGAGGCTGACGAACTGGGGCGGCAGCGAGAGCGCGCTGCTCGATCCCGAAAGCACCGGCGCTCTGACCATCTTCGCATTCGAGCTGGAGCCGTCCGAGACGCCAGCGTGCCACGTCTGGGTCTGCCGGCATGAGACGGAAGAGGATCTCGTCGAGGATCGCATCGGCCCCGTCGAGCCCGGCAAGTCGTTCATCCAGCCGATCGGTGGCACGATTCAGGCGAACCTGTTCACCACCACCGTCCGCGCATCTTGCTGGCTGGCGCCGGCCGAGATCCCCGCGGCGTGGCTGGCAAAATTCCCCACGGGCGCCGAGATTATCGCCAAGGCCGCCGAGCTGCAGTCGCATGGCGCGCTGATGCCGGATCTGCGGCTGATGAAGAGGCGTGCCTGTGAATACGAAATTTTCCGCAGCGTCGAAGAGGCGGTTGAGATGCCGCTGATCAAAGAAGGTTTCGCCGATCTCGACGCCTTCATCGCCCGTGCTCAGACGATATTGCAGCGTCGGAAGTCGAGGTCGGGACGATCGCTCGAGCTGCACGCCCGCCAGATCTTCACGGAAGAGAAATTGGTCGAGGGGACGGACTTCAGCCATCAGCCGGAGAGCGAGCCTGGCAAAAGCCCTGACTTCCTGTTCCCGTCCGAAGCCGCATACAAGGACCCGTCGTTCCCGCAAGACCGGCTGCGGATGCTGGCGGTGAAGACCACGATGAAGGACCGGTGGCGCCAGATCTTAAACGAGGCACACCGCGTCGAGCACAAGCATTTACTGACGCTGCAGGAAGGCTTGTCGGAGGCTCAATTCAAGGAGATGATCGATGCCAAGGTCACGCTGGTCGTGCCAAGACCGATCGTCGAAAAATTCCCCGAGAGCGTTCAGCCGCACCTTCAGACGCTGGAATCGTTCATCGGCGACATGCGCCTGCTGAGGCTGTGATGGCAACACGTTTCGAGACCACGGATGGCCGCTACGTCGAAGTCGCCGTCAACGAGTGGTGGGACACCGAGGGCCTCGACATCCTGCCCAAGGAAGTCGTCGATCGCTACTGCCTCGCGAACGGCGTTGGGATTGTCGAGCTCGAGGTGGACGATGAACTGGGCCCGATCCCGAACGATGGATCGAGCGGTAAGTTGAACTAACCCATCACTTCTTTTTCTTCTCCAGCTTCCTCACGTGCTCAAGAAGCGCATCGCGACGCACCGATGGCACGGTGCCAAAGTGATGCTCACGATGGCAGGCCGGGCATATCGCTGCGACATTCAAAATCGTGTCCTCACCCCCTTCTCCGAGGGGCACAATATGATGCACTTCCAAGTATGGCGCGCCCGTCTCCCGCATGAACAGAGAGTGCGTGCATCCGGGGACCTCGCATACGCCATCTGCCCGCCTCAACGCGGCGGCTACGACGAAAGGATCTCGAACGAACTCCGTAACGGTCCTTTGAACCTTCTTTGGTTTGCCTTTTGCTTTTCCCGCCCTTTTCCTGAGGGCCGTTTCAGAGGCGCTATCGGAAAGCAGGGCTAGGTCGGCAGTTCTGCCTATGTAGACGTTGCGACCGATGTTCCCGATCAGCACTTCATCTCCGACAGAGATCCAGCCCATGGCGCTGCGACCAATTCGCGGCTCTGGAAGTCGATCTTCCTCTTGTCTCAGCGACAGGTAGTAGGACCCCTCGACCGTGGCGATATCGTCCTTGCCCAGTACGAAGAAGGGCACCTTCGTGGAATTGGCGCCGCCGCCATTGCTTGGTTCGTAGCCAGCAGCCCTCAGCGCGCGGTCTTGGTTGTGGTCCAAGACGTATGCTGCCTTACCAACGTCCGACTTTGAGGCCAGTTTGACCCCGTAGTTGTCGAACAATAGTTTGTAGTCCATCGTGCCCCCGTCGACCTGCCAAGCGTCATAGCCGATCGAGACAGATAGTCGATTCGAAGGTCTTCTATAATGGCTACACTCACGCAGTCTTCGTCGCACGCCGGCGAGCGGGTGGCACGGCTGGTTTGCCACCCGTTGTGGTGATAGCGATCACTGCATCGCGCACGTCTCCCATCGTCGCCGTGGCGGTCCGAACATAATCGCGCAGGGTGGACATGGATGCCTGGAAAGAGGCTTTCACCTCAGCCAAGTCGGTGACTTCGACATGGTGCTTGTCAGCATAGGCGTGAAATTCGTGCAGCTCGGTCTTCTGCGACGACACGCCGGCTGCAAGGTCAGAGATGCGCTTGTTAGTATCGGCGACTGCCTCGGTGATCAGCTCTTTCACTTCGGTCACCGTGGCCCGCTCCCACTTGTTAAACAAGAAACCCAGCACGATCGCTCCCATCGTCGAGACGATTGGCACGGCTATGACGAGGATCTGGGTGATCCGGCGAACGGAACCAAGCTTCGACCTGCAGTAGTCTCCGGCTGCAGCCAGATCGACGATATAGAGCGCGACATCGCGCTGCGTGGCGCCAGCGTCATGGGGCGGCGATTCCGGTTGTGGCGTGCACGACAGCAAAGCGGGGGACACAGCGCCCGTTTCGACGGAATAATTGAATTGACGATGATATTGTTCGCGCCGCAATGAAGTCGATCTATGCAATTGCGCGAAAAATCGCGACGGCGAATGCTTAGTTCAGCGCGAACGATTGAAAATAATCGTGGCATGGATTGGCCATTCAATCCATCGAACGGTGTCAACTTTCGTGTGAACTTTGGACTCAACATTGGAAGCTTGACGAATAAAACCTATCGGGGGAGTTGATTCGTGCGTGGACGTGCGTATCTTCATTCGTGCGAGCCGGCGACAGATCGGCAGCACCAAATGCATAGATACGGAATACAGCGATGCCGAAATGGCAGGACCCGCGACGGTCGAAATCACCGACAGCACAGGCACGTCCGCAGGGCATCGTGCTCAAGCCGACGCCGTACACGTCGGTGCACATGCCCGATCCAGCATTCACGTTCGGGGCAATCGGTCTCGCACTGCATGACCGCGGGTGGGCTGTGATCCCACGGACGGATGGTCGCGACGGCGAGGATCGAAAGCCGGGCTTCCATCGCATGTACGTCGGCACGCCGCATCACGGGCAGATTCGCTACAAGAACCAGTATCGCATGCACGAAACCATGGTTGACCGGCAGGTTGTCGAATGGTGGTCGAAAGGCGACGGTTGGAAGAAACGAGAGAAGCTCAAAGACCTCAACGTTGCCGGCGTGACTGGCGATAGCCCCGGGGACCACGGCTGGTTCTGCCTCGACATGGACATCCTCGACCGCGACCTGATGCGGCATGTGCTGGAGGCCGCCGACCGGCGTTTCGGTCGCACCCCTCTGATGCGTGGTCGCCTGTCGACGCCGAAGGCCGCACTGTTCTTCAAGCGCAAGCTCGGCGCTCTCCGGCTTAAGCGGAAGAACTTCGAACTGCTCCAGGCCTTCGGCACCGAGAAGCAGCAAATCGAACTCAAAGACGACGGCACGCTCATTACTCTCTATGGCCGGCACCACGCAGAGGGCGAGGTCTATTCGTGGTTGCGTGACGCCGAGCCTTACACGATGTCCGCGGTTGAACTGCCAGAAGTCGACGAAGAGCAGATCTTGCAATTCATCGGCGACGTGCATGATCTTGCTGGGATCGTCAAATACGACTCTATCCGCAGGGACTACGACAAAGCGCCGGTCGTGTGGGTCGATACAGATGTAGGCGAAATCCGAACGCCGCCAATGTCGAAAGACATGTCGGAAGCACCTGTTCTCTCTGATACCCGCCGCCACTGGTTGCTGCTTCGGTCTAAGCCTTGGACGCGGTACAATGCCGGCATCGTTGCCCCAATCGTAGGCGACAGCCGCGTCGTCAACGACGGTGGGATCGACGCCGTCGCCAAGGCATTGTTCGACGAGTCCGTCCACTACCTCGACTACGCCGCCAATGCCAAGCTGCCGCCGCACACAGCCCTGCGCGTGATCCGCGAAATGGTCCGGGGCGACGCCCTCAAGATCGCGTCGGGCGATCCCGACTTCACGCCCGTTGGCACGCGGCGGCTGAATGCTGAAACGAAGAAGGCCGAGCCCGAAGTTCGCCAAGGCGTGGTGCAGTATGACGACGAGCTGAGCTGGCTGCCGGCGCCGAAGAACCGAAAGCGTCTGCCGGACGAGATCTACAAGCGAATGGATCCCGACGCCGCCGTCGCCGAGACGCTGGCGCTGAAGCCGAACGACGTCGAAACCACGCAGCGCGTGAGCCGCGAGATCAAGACCGCGATCATGCAGTGGCTCGATGCTGTCTGGATGTTCCAGAACTCCAGTGGCGACAACCACCCGCCAGCGCACCTGCTGAAGGCTCCGACCGGTTCCGGCAAGACCACAATGATGGCGAAATGCCTCGCTGAGTGGAAGGCGCTGCATCCCGATCGCAAGCTGAAGCCGATCTTGATGCTGCTGCCCAGCTACACGAACATCGACGAAATCGCCGCGCGCGAGGACCTCGGGTTGTGGACGGAAGACACCGAAGACCGCGCCGCCGAGATCATCGCCGAGGTCGGCTCGGGCCTGCACGTGGCCTTCTTCAAGGGCAAGCTCGCTGCCGGGTGCAACCAAGAGGAAAAGGTGGCACTCCTGCAGGCCGCAGGTATGCCAACTTCGCGCCTTTGCAAATCGGACGTCATGGAGGAATTCGAACAGGACGGTGAGAAGGTCATTACCAAGGTCACCCGGTATTGCCCGTTCCATCCCGACAACCCCGAGCTTGAGAACAAAGAGCTCGCTTGCGGCGCGATGAAGCAGCTGCTCGAGCTGCCGGTGGCCGACCTCATCCTGTCGCCGCATGCGTTCGTCACGTCGAACATCCCGAAAGCTCTGAAGGATGTAGTTGGCGCCGTCGTGATCGACGAGAAAATTTGGGACAAGACGCTCGGCGTGCGAAAATTCCCGCTGCGGACATTTACGGCAGGTCGTCCTGAGCCGGAAGCCAGCAAGGCCGAGAAGGAGAAAGGCGTCGACGCCAAGGCCCGTTTCGCTTCGCGCGAATTCCTCGGGCCGATCATCGCCAAAGCCATCGAGGAGCGGACGGACGTTGCCAGCGCCATTGTCGCCGTCGACCATGGCAGGGATCGGCTAGACGACATCCGCTGGGTTACCGGCGCGTTGCAAAGGATAGTGGTTGAAATCCATCCCGACATCCCGGTAACTGACATTCGCTCCCACGTGGGCAAGCAGAAAACCAAGTACCTGGTTGACGAGCACATCGCCATCGGCATCGTGCAGGAGCGCGTCAAGGCGATCACCGAAAACCAGCCTGTCTATGGCGAGACAGACCTGCGCCTCAAGCTGATCGATGACGGCGCAACTGTCTGCGTGAGCTGGCGCAAGGATCTGAATTTTTCGGATCTGCCGGTCATGTGGCTCGACGCTTCCGGCAGCGCCAAGATCCTCGAACGCATATGGGGCGTCGAGATCACCGTCCACGACATCACCGCGCCATTGCTGGTGAAGGCGGTTCTGATCCCAGATGGCAGCTACGCGAAATCGCGGCTGCTGCCGGCACGTGACGATTCCAGCGAAACGATAATGGCGAAGGCCGCGAGGCAGACGCTGCTGCGCGAGGCGATCTCAACGCTATCGATCATGCATGGCGACAGCGCCATCGTGACTGGCTGCGCCATGTCCGTCCGCAAGCACCTCTTCGCAGGTTGGCATCAGCCTCGGAACACGCACCCGATGCATTTCGGTGCAGTCCGGGGATTGGACTTCGCGAAGCACCATGCTGGCGCTTTCTCAATCGGGCAGCTCGAAATGTCGTCGGCAGACATTGACGCTTACACGGGCGCGCTGACCTATGACCTGCCGACGCCAGAGAAGCCGATCGATCCATGGGGCAACGGCCGCGAAGGACTCGAGGAAGATGCGCCCAAGCTCAAGAGGCCCATGGTCGACCGTGAGTACCGATTGCGCGACGGTGGTGTTGCCACCGTGCCAGTCTTTGAGCCAGTGGGCGAGTGGGCGAAATTGCTCGTCGAGCAGGTCCGCGAAGAAGAATTGTCGCAGTTCCTCGGTCGCCTCCGTCCCGTGTATCGCAGCGGAACGATCCCGATCTGGTACCATGCCGGCCGTGCGCTGCCGAAGAATGTCATCATCGACGAAGTTATCAGCCTCGAAGATCTTGCGAGGCCGTTCGGGAGGTCCATCCCCGTCCTGCATGAGATGGCCATCGGGGGCTTCCTTGGCGGCGGCAGGCTCGGGCACTTCCACACATCAGGTGTCAGCGATGCGGCGCTGGCCGCAGCCGAAGAGCGGTTCCGCAATTCCGAGCGTCTGCAGCGTGGGGTCGATGTGGTCGAATTCATGGCCGATGGCGAAAAGCGGGTAGGCTTCCTGCCGGCATGGGCGGGCGACGCCGCGGCGAAGGTCGCCGAGGTATTCCACGAACCAACCGATATTCGCGTAACAAGACAGTCACGCGTGCGCGCATTTGGGCTGCCGAAGCCAGACAAGGTCGACGACGAGATCGGCAATGCCGCTAAGCGTGCGGCAGACTACGACATGTCGATGGGCATGATGACAACGCGCGTGCTCGAGGGCATGGTCACCTATGACGACAAGCGGTCAGGCGTCGTCTGGCAGGGGCGGGCGCAGGTGCCGCACCTCGTCGTCGCGATCGAGCAGATGCAGAAAGCCGTCGCTGATCTCGATGTTCCGGCCGATCCGCTGGCCGGCGTCGATGAGGACCACCTTATACTCGACGGCATGAGCGCCGACATGATTGCGCCGATGCTTGAAAGCTACAGCGACGAGACCGTCGAGGCGATCCTCGTCGCGGCGAAGGTCGCGGAACCGATCGCGGACGCAGTGCGGAAAGCGCGTACGCCGAAGCCGGCACCGGCAGAGGTGACGTTCGGCAAGGCAGTCGCCGTGCCGACGCCTGCGAACAGCTCGGACCCGGTGCCCAAGCTGCCGCCGAATGTCGTCCGGCTGCCCCGGCCGTTGTTCGGGATCAGGTTGGCGTCCAGTACGGCGTCAGCCCGGGATCCGCAGCAGCGCCAGCGGAGCCCGTGATCGCGATCTCCACCTTCTCGAAGGCGTCGATCAGAATGTTCTGCCGCATGACAGAATGTAGTCATGAAGTGGCTATGGCTTGAGTATCGGAGCCGCCTTAGTCTCTCTCGTCTGCGCCAGGCATCTCGATGCTCAGGATATCCAAAACCCCTGAGATCAGGTTGAGGCCACCAACAGAGATCATCAACTTCTTGGATCGGCCGTCTTTGGCATCATCGACTTTACTGATCAGATTCATGCCAGGTTTCCCGGGAACACCTTCGCTCAGCTGGTTGCATTGGCGGAAGATGGTGGGAAGGGGCTGCTCGAGGCGTTCGCCAAGCTCTGTGGGTGATATGCCACCTTTTGAACCGTGATTTGCGACCGACAGGAATGTAGCGAACGCACCCAACGTCATCGATGGGTAGGCACGACGCACGAACTCAATCGCGTATACGAACCGTTCGAACTCGGTATCCTTCACCCCGCTGGCCAGAAAAATCTCGCGCTGTGATCCCATTAACGTCCTCTTAATGCTGTGGGGAGATCGGGGCTTCCCATTCCATCCCAATGTTGTACGTATCCTTTAGATGCTATCTAATGCGTACACAAACGTATCGAAGATAGGCAAGCTTTGGAAAGAATGAGGACCACAAATGAATATCAATTTCAATGAGATGCTTCGCTCGCTTGTTGATGCGGCCAACCGACATGAGGCTTTGATGGATGGAACGACTGGCCCCGTACAGGCGATCCTCGAGAGCGCAGACGTCGTGTGGGCAGTGTTCAGTGATCCGATGGAAGAGGGACTTGGCAATCTCATCATCAAGGGTGCTTTCGTTCTTGAAGAAGCGGCTTTGGGGCGTTGGGCCGGCCCCCTTCGCTGTACGGCGATCAAGACCATTGACCGAGCCATGGCGATCGCGGCGCGGGACGTACTCGGTGACGGCGCCAGCTGTCCTGCGACATCCAGCGGGGAGGTGCTGAATTGAGCACGTTCTCTGACTTTCGCAACAATCTTGCAGCGACGGCTCTGGTCCAATCATTGGTTGGATTGGACATGTCCAAGCTCCGCACCTGGGATCAGTTTACTCGGGCAGCTCTCGAGGCGCGGCCAGCAAGGAATGGTGATTACCAGCCCTTTATCGACCGCGTAGAACGCCGAGCCGGCACTGCCTCTACAGGCGAGCTCGCGCTGCTGATGGCTGTGCTGTTCGCCATGGACTACCGATGGCTGGCTGAAAGGATCGCCGAGGAATGCGGTCGCTCTTTTATGCGCTTGATGGAATACACCACTGGTGACCATGCCCAGGCGGCCAGCGCTTGCATCGAACGACGTGACGACGAGCCCTCTGCATTTGATCTCTTTGAAGAGGAGTGCCTGTCCAGAGCTGCGCAAGAGATCGGTGCATTGCAGAACACTCACGCTGTCGAGAGAACTGTCAAGACGCTCGGCCCGAAGGCGTTTTCTATTCGGGGATTGCAGACGCTGACCATCTTCGCCAAGTCTGAGCTTCAAGGTGAGGGTGTCTATCGTCTCCCAGAAATCGAACCTCCGACCGTTCAGTCCGTGGCAACGGAGCAACGCTGATGCCAATCATGATCGACGGCAAGCCCCTTGACGAACTCTCGCTGAGCCAGATTGTGGTCGCCTGCGCCAGCCCCGACCGCCCATTTTTCGTCGGTGGCGACAGAATGGATTACACACGCAATGTGGATCTCCTGACGATGTACGGCAGGTCGTTGGTTCTCGATGCGGAAGCCATCGCCGATCGATACCATTTTGGGGTCGCCACTGGCGCCTTCACGACACATTTCAATGCTCTTCGTGCCGGTGAGCTGATCGCGTGGGCAATCAGCCACCGTCTTGTCATTCAAAAGGCAGACAAGTGGCGCCTCGTTCAAAGGGAGCGCGTTTTCGAGCTCTGCGGACCCGAGCTCAAACCGAGGGCCGTCCGTGTCCGAGGACTCGAGGGCGCCGAAGCGATCGTGGCCGACAAGATCTGGCGGCGCGAATTGAAGCGCAGGGAGAGAGCTGAGGCGAAGCGCAAGGGGAGGCTCGTCGAGTTAGGTGCCGAATGGACCGACTACATCGTCGAGCACGCCCCGGACACGAAGCTGGGCCCGGCGCTGCAACGGTTCGCCATCGCGGGCAACGACACTTTCGGCGCCTGCCGATCGTTGATCGTCGATGAAATGCATTCGTCGTCGATCGCCGATGCCAATGCCATTTGCAGCGCCGTTCAACAGATCAAAAAGGGCGTGCATCAAGCTGTTCGGCTGAGGGCCGAAGTCGAGCGCCAACGGGAACGCCTGGAAGAGATAGAAGCGATGGATGCAATAGCGGCGGCATTCAATGGCGTTTGAATACCCAGCTTGGAGCAATCTTGTGATAGGTCGCTAGGGATCCGTTTGCATCATTTCTGCCTTCGTTCGAGAGCCCGAAAGCTGCCTTATCTTTGCTGCAGGGCACGGCAGAAACGCGCCCCATGCACTAACCCGCTCCGCGGGAGGGGTGCGCGCGGGATGTTCAGCGTCATCGTTTAAGCCTTTGAGCGGCTGAGGTCGCAGTCGGACCATGGAGCTTCTTTCAACGAGAGGAAC
>Ga0066837_10000542_pt1 | contig 17283 bp, 14 predicted proteins | sample ETNtaG_25_FD_66730 | JGI IMG/M metagenome (GOLD analysis project Ga0066837, IMG submission 66730) | Marine microbial and viral communities from oxygen minimum zone, Eastern Pacific Ocean - ETNP201302SV86 | ecosystem: Environmental > Aquatic > Marine > Oceanic | place: Pacific Ocean: Eastern... | reverse complement strand
TAAGTAAGCTTGATGCTCATTACTACTATCCTCAGGAAAATGGTTTGATCAGAATTTCTGCGCGAGTGGAATGGGAGCAGAGAGATATGTCTTCATCGAGCGAAACCTATTTAAAAAATCCAGGATTTCGCTTCAATGGCGAGTTTAAAAGAGGTCTCTCGAATAAAGGATTCGAAATTGATGAAGGTACTGTGATTCTTTCTGATGATGAAAAAATGCAATACCTGAGGATTTTGAATAATTACGTCGACGCATTTTTACCAAAAACGCTTCATGAAACACTTTCAAACTATAGTGGAAAATTAATATCTGCTGAAAAGAGAAAAATTCTGCTTCAATTTGAGTCGAGCGATCCTTTGGAGGCTGTTAAGAGCTATGGATTGACAGTAGACCCTGATAACTGGCGACTTCATGGGATTCAGGTAAGGCAAGAGGGCGAACCTCAAAAGGTGGAGGGAAAATTTAAATACACTCGTAAGGGAGGTAAGTGGGCCATTGTGGAAACTATGTCAAGCTTTACAATGGGTGGACATAAATACTCAGAAAAAACGGAGTTCATGTATAAAAAATTTATATCGTTTTGGTTGGTTCACAAAGTCAAGCAGACAGTCAAGCAGGAGGACAAGCTTATTCTTTCTTACAGGTTTCGACTTGTTGACTATATTATAAATTCAGCAAATTGATATAGTAATTGCATCTAATACAATCCCATACGCACCATAAAATCAAAAATCTTTCCAATTGAGTCCATTACTGGCTTGGTCTATAATCGTTTTGTAATGGTAACCTTGAATCAGGGTGAAGAATATGTCTGGTCTTAAAAGCGCATGGGAACTCAGTCTGGAACGGTCTGATAAATTGGTTCCAGAGTTGAAGAGTAAAAAAAAGATATCTAAAAAGCAGAAGGATCAAATTAAAGAAATCCGCATGGAGTATATAGCTAAAATAGCGGATAAGGATGTTATGCATCAGGATAAGTTGAGCAAGCTTACTGATCGAGTTCCTTCCGAAGAAATCCAGCTCGTAGCGGAACAACTGCAAAAAGAGTTTGCGGAGGAAAAAAATGCTCTTGAAGAGGAAATGGAGAAGAAAATCGAATCCGTTCGTAATGAGTAAAGTTGCCCCGGTATCAATTCGACCAATCCTTGAAAGCTGAATGGCCTCCGACCTTGTTTTTGATTTTTTGCTGTCCCCCGGCGATTACTAATATTTTCCTGTTTCTTTATTCCTATAATTATTCTTAATGAAAAACATTATACGACAACTAATCAGCGATGCTCTGGACAAAGCCGCAAAAAGTGGTGAATTGGAATTATCCATTCTCCCTGAAATTTTGGTAGAAAAACCCAAGGATGAAAAATTTGGCGATTTTTCCACATCGGTTTCCATGATGCTTGCAAAGTCTGAACGAAAAAAGCCTCGTGATATCGCGGATACCTTGTGTCGCCACTTGAAAAATGGTGATAGTCAAGTGTCTTCAGTTGATATCGCAGGTCCTGGTTTCATAAATCTTAAAATGGCCCCGTCTTTCTTTTTAACCCGGTTAATGAAAGTTGCCGAGTTGGGTGATAAATTTGGTTCGTCTGACGCAGGTAAAGGTAAAAAGGTTCTTCTTGAGTTTGTTAGTGCCAATCCGACAGGTCCCTTGCATGTTGGGCACGGGCGAGGCGCGGCAGTGGGAGATATGCTGGGCCGTCTTTTGAAAAAAGCTGGATACGATGTCAGCACTGAGTACTACATCAATGATGTTGGTAACCAGATGAATACGTTGGGTCGCTCCACTTGGTCACGTTATCGTGAATTGCTTGGGATAAAGGAGGAGTTTTCTCCAGATAATTATCAAGGGGAATATATAAAGGATATTGCGCAGGGAATTATCGATAAACACGGTAAGGAGTTTCTGGATAAACAGGTAGATGAAGTCCTTCCTTTTTTCCGTAAATATTCGCTTGATTCAATTTTGAGCGGTATCAGAAATGACCTCTCCGAGTTTGGTGTTGAGTTTGACAGGTGGTTCAATGAGAAAAGTTTATATGACGATCAATTGGTCGATACGGCTGTTAACTGGCTACGTGATAAAAAGCATATTTATGATAAGGATGGTGCCGTTTGGTTGAATTCATCTGCGTTTAAAGATGAAAAGGATAGGGTGTTAATCAAACAATCCGGTGAGAAAACCTATTTTTGCTCCGATATCGCTTACCATAAAAACAAGATAGATCGCGGATTCGAATGGATCGTTGATCTATGGGGCGCTGATCATCACGGATATGTCCCGCGAATGAATGCTGTTTTGGAGGCGATGGGATATAATAAAGATGTTTTTAAGGTGATGCTGGTTCAGTTTGTCGCTTTGAAACGCGGTGGGGAAAAAGTTTCCATGTCCACGCGGTCGGGTGAATTTGAGACCTTGTCCGATGTAGTTAAAGAAGTAGGCGTTGACGCGACCCGGTTTTTCTTTCTTATGCGAAGCTCCGACAGTCATTTGGACTTTGATCTCGAACTGGCCAAAAAGGAATCACCGGAAAATCCGGTTTTTTACATTCAATATGCGCATGCACGTATTTGCAGTATTTTTAGAAAAGCGAATGATGAGGGTCTGAGCTTACCATCCATTTCGGATATTGATTTGTCACCGCTGGCGGATGAGGAGGAGTTTAGTCTTATTAAAAAAATATTGGCGTTCACTGAAACTGTCGATAAAAGCGCTGAGTTATTAGAGGTCCATCGTATTGCATTTTACCTTCAGGACCTTGTTGCGGCGTTCCATGGTTATTACTCAAGGCATCGTGTTGTCAGTGAAGATGTGCCTTTGTCTTTAGCTCGTTTGTTTTTGATGGACTGTCTTCGCACAACCATTTACAACGGTCTTTCTGTCATGGGTGTTTCGGCTCCAGAGCAAATGTGACTGTTTGCCTTCTCTCTAAATTTTACTCACCTTGCCTCTATCGAGCAGGTATAAATGAATTCATCTGCTAAAGCTATACTATCTATTCTGATTCTTGGGTTTGCTATTACGGGTATTTATTTTGGTACTCTTAAAGTTCTCGATATTTTTCAAAAAAATGAGAAGTCCACTTTAAAGAAGCAGATTCCTATTAAGCCCAAGAATATGAAAGAAAAACAGGCACTGGTGGAGTCTGGGGAAAATTCTGATGAGGAGTTCACATTTTTCGAAACTCTGGACGACCCTTCCATGAGTAAATTTGTTGGGTTGAATGGAAGTGTTGTTGAGCCCACCGAGCCCTCTAATGAAAAATTGTCGAAATCGGTAAATTTAAAAGTTAATGACAGTTCTATTCCTCCAGAAAATACTATAAGCCCTAAGAAATCTCTGGATTTAGTTGCAGTTAAAGTAGACCCTCCTGTCGAGGCTAAGGAAAAGACTGCACTCGAAAAGTCTGGATTCGCTCTTCAGGTGGGTTCATTTCAGAGGCTGGAAAGGGCTGACCTGCTCAAAGGTAAACTGGGTAAGAAGGGCTATCCTACTTTTGTGGTGCCAGTTCGTATTCCTGGAAAAGCTGATATGTGGTATCGCGTTTTTATCGGCAGATTTTCAGAAAAGGAGGCTGCTATTGAAACTGCTCACAGAATTAAGGAGGCAGAGAAACTCGATTCGGTCATGATGTGGCAGGAGAGTTCCCGCTCTTAGTTATTCCCGCGATCCGTCTGCCAGCGATCGGTTTGCCAGCGGTTTATATACCTGCAGTACTTCAATTGAATCGTCAACCCTGGGGCCACCGTAATAATTTTCAAAACTGTCGTACATGGACTGAAAGTGGTACATGAACCAGTCATCATTGTATATCTTGCGTCGCACATCTGCTCCACTAAACGAGAAGTCTATTTTCGCTTGTTGGCCCGGTTCTATTGTAATAGTGCCTAGTTGGTTTGGGATAAAAGGGTGCCATGCGACTACTTTGTAAGTGCCAGGTGGAATATCTTTTATAGAAAATCTTCCTTCCTCATCGCTGACAGCATAATACGGATTATCCACCATTATGCCTCGGGTTTGGAGGAATGGGTGCAGGTTGCATTTGACCAGGTATTCTTCTGTCAACGGTTCTACGAAGACATCCCTGACTTGCGAGGTATGCGCATCGACAGGACGGTGACTTCTTTGATCTGCTCCTCGGTCGGAGAATTCGTAAGTGACGACTTCGTGGATGATGGGGTCTTTGTTTTCCAGCAACAGCGTTTCCCCGTTGCGAACACCAATTACATAATTAGGTGTGTGGCAACGGTTCATTACGACCTTCTGGATATTCGTCGTAAATGGTTTTCCTTTTGGAATGCCTATCAATTTAATCACGGTGTCTTTTAGTCCGCGTGATTCAGAGACTGTGAAGTCGAATAAAATGCGATGGCCTCTCCCATTAGACATTCGGTTGCAATATTCAATGTTGGGTGAAGCAATAAGTGGAAAAAATCGTGGATGGGGAACCTTGCCCACCATGCTAACTCTTCCCTTGAGAGAGCCTCCATTTTCAACCGACATTACCTTGTACTTGGGAGGTATGGCGTCGAATAGTTTTTTAGCAAGATTGTTGTTTCTTAAATATAGTAGATTGACCTGATTGCGTGCATCAGTGAGCCGATCCTGTTTCAAATAGAGCAGGCCAAGATTGTAAACAGCCCTCACGTTTCGGAAATCTTGTTTAAGGGATAGTTCGATTTCCCTGACAGCTTCTTCCACCAGATTCAGGCTGGCAAATGAAAGCCCCCTGTTATAGCGAAGCAAAGCGTGGTCGTATCCCAATCGCATCGCTTCGTCGAAAGCGAGCAAGGCTTCTTTGTGTTGGCCAGTTTGGCTCAAGGCAACACCAAGGTTGGCGTAGGCTAGCTTGTGTTTAGGATCAACTTGAATGGCTTTTCGGAACTCGTCTGCGGCTTCTTTCCAATAATTCGCCTGACTCAGTTGAAGGCCATCCGTGTAATAACGGTTGGCATCGAGATTTAGTTTTGAATTTGCGTACGATTGGCCAGTGGGGAACGTCATAAATGTAGCTCCCCAAACCAATGCGACTGTGATGAATAGTCTGAAAAATGGCGAATTTTGGTTCATATTTCTCTCAAATTATTGAATATTGGATGTAAATCTCAATCTAGCAATCCTTTTAAGTTGTGTCAACCCGGAGGGCATGAGATTATTTTGTTTTATAAATAGATACATTATTGGCCTTAAAAATTCCTTTATTAATGGAACTTCAATACGATTCATTCGAACCACACATTTTGATCCGGGGTGGATTTGCCCAGACCATCATAGGGTCTCAATTTAAGGGTGAAATTGGGCTTCCAGGTCGCAAAGTTCATAAAGTGCAGGTTGAAAAACAATCAACATTGATTGTTTTTGAATTGCCATCGGAAAATCCTGAGGCTCCCATGATTCTTCTGGCTCATGGCATGGGAGGCTGTTCAGAGTCAGGTTATATGAAACGGATTGCTCGAAAGCTGTGGAAACGCGGATTGAAGGTATTCATGATGAATCACCGTGGGAGTGGTCCAGGTATGGGCTTAAGCCAACGACTCTGGAACGGTGGTGTCAGTGACGACTTGGGTAAAGTGATTGAATATATGTCAGAGCTTTATCCGAACAGGCTGATCGATGTTGTAGGGTTTTCCTTAAGTGGAAATATTCTTTTGAAGTATTTGGGGGAGAAAAGGTCGGAACCTTTGAGAATCCGTAAAGCATTTGCTGTAAGTCCGCCTGTTGACTTGAAGATGTCAAGCCACATCATATCAAAAAGTAGAGGGGGTGCAGTATTCAACAGATATTACATGAAGCAGATTCACTTGCAGGGAAAGGCTTTAGCCGAATGTTTTCCGGATGCACGTCTTCCATCAGGCAATGAAAAAACCATTCTTGAATTTGATGAGGCTTACACAGCTCCTGCGGCCGAATATAAAGATGTCGACGATTATTATTCAAAATGCAGTGCTAAACGCTTTTTGGATAATATTATTATCCCGACCACTATCCTCTGTTCAGAAGATGATCCATTCATACAGCGGGATATTTTTAAATCGGTTCGCATGAGCAATGCTATAGAACTCCACACTCCTGAGCGTGGTGGGCACATGGGCTATCTTTCTAATAAAACCACACCCTGGGGCGATCACCGGTGGATGGATTTTGTCGTTGTTGATTGGGCGGTGGATGAAAGATCGGAAGGAAGTAGTTTTTAGAGGTGTTTTCTGAAAAAGTTTTCCACCTTGAGGAAACTATAAGTGACCTCCATACCTTATCCTTTTAAGTCAGCTCTTAAAACTAAAATGAATGACATGGTTGATCCTTTCGCACATAAAAATCGGAGTAATGTCAAACCGAAAAAATATTTCATACTTGGGTAATTTCCTTCAATCTGGAGCCACCCTTGGATTTTCTATTCTAACTTCAAGAAACAGCCTTGATCATAATGAGTGCTATGAATGGGCGACATACCATCTATTTGGAGATCCCACTTACGTTATGATTCGAAGTGAGGCTTCCGCTTCTTCAACTTGAAATAATTTGGATCTTTCAACTAGCTTTATGGAACTATTTCCTGGATTTGAAGAGAGCTCAAGCGACGTTCCACCAGCGCCTCTGGCAGAGCGCATGCGCCCGTCGGAATGGAAGGATTTGCTGGGCCACGTTAAGCTTGTGGGAGAAGGTAAACCTTTGCGTGAACTGATTGCCGGGCCATCTTCCTTTTCCTTTATTTTGTGGGGACCGCCGGGTTCAGGGAAGACCACCATTGCGCGTATCGCCGCTCGTATGACGGGAAGCGAGTTTCATGAAATCAGCGCCGTGAACGCTGGTGTGGCCGATATTCGGAAGGTTATCAGTCAGGCACAGAAAGTTTGGCGATTCTCCAAACGTCGGTCGATCCTTTTTATTGATGAAATCCACCGGTTCAATAAATCTCAGCAGGATGCGGTTCTACCTCATGTCGAGAGCGGGACTTTACGGCTCATAGGGTCAACTACTGAGAATCCATCTTTTGAAGTTATTCCCGCCTTGCGTTCCAGATGCCAGATATTCCGTCTTGAGTCCTTGACCCAGGAGGATATACGGTCCCTGCTGGAGCGGGGACTGGCTGATAGGGAACACGGGTTCGGCAAGGACTCGCTGGTGATAGAATCTGACGCGATAGATTTGATCATTACCTGTGCCAATGGAGATGCGCGGAAGGCGCTCAACGTGTTGGAAGCGGCACGTGACTTTTCATGTTCAGGTGAGGGCGACCCAAGACCGGTCCAGATTAAGGATATTGAAGGGATCATCCAAACTGTTGCTGTCTTGTATGATAAGGGAGGTACCGAACATTACGACCATGCCTCGGCTTTTCAGAAAAGTTTGCGTGGCTCCGATCCGGATGCGGCAATATACTGGCTGGCGAAAATGATTGCCGGTGGCGAGGCCCCGCGTTTTATTGCCCGACGGCTGGTGGTTACCGCCTCGGAAGATGTTGGTAATGCCGACCCTATGGCCCTTGTGATAGCCAATGCCGCCGCCGAAGCTTCTGAAAGATTGGGATGGCCGGATGCACGGATACCTCTGGCACAAGCGGTAATCTATGTGGCGCGCGCTCGCAAGGATAATTCTGCCATCGTAGCTGTCGATAGCGCACTGGGCGATATTCAAAATAAGGGAAAATCGTTTCCCGTACCGGACCATTTAAAAGATACGCATTACAGCGATGCCAAAACTCAATATGGATATGGAAAGGATTACCTTTATCCTCACGATCATCCGGGGCATAAGGTGAAACAGGACTATCTACCCACAGCATTGAAAGGAAGAGAATACGTTCCTCCTGAAGAAACCGATAAATCGGAGGATGAGGGCTAGTGTGGACTTGTGAATTCCATCGATTTACGCTAAAAAGGTTCCTTTTATAGTGTCTTCTTGTTCCCATGCTCCAGCGTGGAAACGACATATTTCTAATAAATTAATCTATGATAACTAAAAGACAGCTCAAAACAGCCGAAGATATTTTTGAGGGACGTTTAAGAGGCAATCAGCTAATGGCCAGTGGAATTGCGTTGACTCCCGATGTCGCACGATTACTGTGGGCCTCTGAAACAATGAAAGGAATCACCTGGCTCGATCTGGATGATAATCAGTTGGGCGATGAAGGAGTTCGCGAGTTGGCGGATTGTGAACTGTTGGCAAATGTTCAATACCTGAACCTGAATAAAAACGGAGTGACGGACGAAGGCCTGATTCATCTCTCCCGGTCTAAATATCTCACCAAACTTAAACGCCTCCACCTAAAGGACAATGCTATACAAGGGCCGGGCATCCTGGAACTGTTTGATTCTGAAACGCTCGAAAGCCTGTCTACCTTCCAGTTTCACGATGGCTGGACCTGCAAGAAAAGGGAAGGCTGGCGCTACAGGCCTCAGGGTTAAAATTATGAGAGAAGATGAAAACCCCTGTCAGGTCCATGTCCATATTTCAAGTGTTGACCGGCCAGGTATTCTTGCCGAAGCTTTGGAATCAGTCGTCCAATTTGATTTGGATGTGCTGGACATAAAGCAATTTGTCTTTAACGGTTTGCTCAATCTGTCTCTCCTGTTGCGCGGAAAAAAGGAGAATTCCCTCACGGGGCTGAAAGAAGCGCTGGGAGGCTGGGCCGGTAAGAATGATATTACCGTACAGGTGCTCCCCTGGGAAAGCGGTCGGCGACCTGAAGCACCCTACAAACATAGGTTGGTAGTTACCTTGCTTGGGCCTAACCTGTCATCCAAAGTTTTTCTCGATCTCACACAAACTTTCGCCGGGCGCGATATCAATATACTTCGTATTGAACAGTTGGATTACAGCGACCATCATGTAATAGAGGTGGTTATTGGAAGCAGGGAGGAGCATTCCACGGTAGACATTCTCAACGCTTTGGTCCAGTTCAAGGAAAATTTCCCCGTCGACATTGCGGTGCAGGAAGATACGATGTTTCGGCGCAATAAAAGACTCATCGTGTTCGATGCGGATATGACTTTCCTGCAATGTGAAGTGATCGACGAACTTGGGAAAATTGCAGGAGTGGGAAAGCGCATGGAGGAAATTACCCGGAGCGCCATGAATGGCGATCTTGACTTCAATCTGGCCCTTCGTGAAAGAGTAAAACTCCTGGTAGGACTTTCTATCGACAAATTGGAAGAATTATACCAGCGTATTCCAATCACCCCGGGGGCGGAAGATCTGGTGCGTATCCTCCAGCACCTGGGCTATCGCATAGGTATCGTGAGTGGCGGATTCCAATTTTTCATCGACCGCATTCAAGATAAATACAAGCTCGATTACGGGATCGCGAATCACTTGGCGATTAAAGACGGCAAACTGACAGGGGAGGTTGAAGGTGATGTCATAGACGCACGGGCGAAAGAGCAAACTCTTGTGTCGCTTGCCAGACAGGAAGGGTTTTCTTTGAATCAGGTCGTTGCCGTGGGTGATGGCGCCAATGACATTCACATGCTGGCGAGAGCCGGACTCGGCATCGCTTTCAACGCCAAGCCTATTGTGCAAAAACACGCCAACGCGGGAATCAATCAGTCCAATCTCGAACTCATTCTATATTTTCTTGGCATAAGTGGAAAAGAATTGAAGGAACTTCGTAAGGTTTCTCAAACCACCGCCGGACCCAGTTGGCCGGATCCTTCCTGAATATTAAACCGTCTGATATTCCTTAACCCAAATAAAAAGCCCCCTCCGACCTTTTGACCAAGCATACCCACGCCACCCATTTCCCACTCTTTCCCGATCTTTCCCGCAAAAGGTGGGACAGTAGTGGGACAAAATGATAAAAAATAAATTTACTTACGGGCTATATGCGCATAACTCACCATATATATTAAGTTGCGCTGATGGACGGTGAGAGGGGAGTGCTAATTGCGTATCTATATGCCATGGGGGAATTATGAGTGAAATTGGAGGTGAAGGCTAAAAACAAAAGACTCCTTTATTTATCAATAAGTTGTTTGGTATGATGAATATCGAAAAATTATTTTTTTATGTTTATTGAAAATCCAGTTAAAAAACTACTGATAAAATGATGCGTTTTCCATATAAAGCAGTACTGTTCGACTGGGCTTATACTCTGGTTGATCTCGTTCATGAAGATGATCGGGCGGCGTTTGTGAGGCTGACAGAATTTTTGCGAGAGAAAGAAATCGAACTGCCTGAATTTGATGTGTTGTTCGGTGCCTATCAGGAACTCTTTTATGGTCTGATAAATGACTCGCGCCAGACCCACCGGGAAGCATGTTTCGAAACGGTTCTGCGTCACCTGTTTTTTCAATATGGAATTAGAATAGAAGACCGCACTTCGTGGAAGGAAATATTAACCGTGTACTATGAAGTGATTCATGGCGTCAGAACAGTTTATCCTGATGCGGTTGAAACGCTAAAAACAATGCGTGACGCAGGAATGCGGATGGGAGTTATATCAAATACGACCAATCCAGAGTTCATAAAAGATGCAGAACGACATCGAACCGGTTTGGATCAGTATTTTGAGTTCTCGCTTTACTCATCCAGCACACCGTACCGTAAGCCCCACCCATCCATATTTAATGCGGCGATTGCAAGGTTGCAGATGAATGCAGGTGATATTCTCTTTGTTGGCGATAATTTGGAGATGGATGTGGCTGGTCCACAGGGAGTTGGAATATCCGCTGCCTGGCTGAACCGTAAAGGATCCAATTTGACCGATGGTATTGTTCCCGACTATCAGATCTCCAGTTTGTCCGAGCTCCTTCAGGTCGAACCTCTCAAGGTTTAATAAATTTACAATGCATCGTTTTTTTACTGCACCTGAAAATATTACAGATGATAATGTTGTTTTGCGTGGGAGCGATGTGCCTCACATTCGCACTGTGTTACGTCTTAAAAGTGGGGATCGGGTGCAGGTACTTGACGGACGTGGCAATTGTTATACCGTGATTCTCACGTGCGTGGGTCGCGACAAAATAGAGAGTCGTGTAGAATCCAAAGAAGATGTTGACGACTGTGAATCACCCTTGACGATTAGTCTGGGACAGGGAATGGTTAAGGGGACTGGGTTCGATGGGGTCGTGCGCCGAGCCGTAGAGTTGGGCGTTGGGTATGTTATTCCCGTCAGCGCCAGACGTTGCGTTTCAAAACTATCTAAAGAAGATACCGCGAAAAAAGTTGGACGGTGGCAACGTATTGCAAGGGAGGCGTCAAAACAGTGCGGACGAGCCTGGGTTCCTGAAGTGGGCTCCAAAGCCATGTCGGTTAAGGAGTTTTGTTCTGCCAATCGGGAGGCAGACCTGAGGCTTATTTTCTGGGAAGAGGAGCTATCTATACGCATCGGAGATTTATCGCAAAAAAAATCCATAAATTCTGCGGCTGTCCTTATCGGGCCGGAAGGCGGGTTTGCCGCTGATGAAATTGAGAGCGCTATGGAATACGGATTCCAGTCCGTTTCTCTGGGGCCGCGCTTATTAAGGACGGATACGGCTCCGTTGGCAGTTCTCTCTATCTTGCAACACCTTTGGGGCGATCTGTGATTGTCCGTTTGCCTTGCGGAGCCAGGATATCCTATCTGTTGTGTTGTTCATTCCACATTTTAGTGGTAGATTCCACTTTTAACGTAGCTTGAGAGACCTGTTTTATTTAGGAAGCGATTTGATTATATGAATTATCAATGTGATCTTGATATTTTTGAAGGTCCGCTGGACCTTTTACTCCATCTTATTAAAGAGCAGAAGATGGATATCTATGATATACGCGTTGCCGAGATCACTCGACAGTATTTGCAATACCTTGATCTGTTGAGTGAGTTGAATCTGGAAATGGTCGGCGAGTACCTGATCATGGCCGCAGAACTAACTAAGATAAAATCAAAAACGCTTTTGCCAACGCAGGAAACAGAAGAGGATGCCTTGGCGGCCGCAGGTGAAGATCCACGTGCAGAGCTAATGCGGCGCCTGCTGGAATATCAGCGTTATAAAGAAGCGGCCTTTGAATTGAGGCAAAAGGAATACGACCAGCAACAACTGTTTACCCGTGTCGGTGAGGTTGAAATCGACGATACTGAACAGGAAATACTGGTAGAGGCTAATGTCTTTGATCTGCTGACGGCCTTTCAAAAAGTATTAAAAGAAAAGTCGTTTGTAAAAGATTATGAGATCAAAGTTACAACCCTTTCAGTTTCTGATCGCATTGACTATATTCTGGAAATTTTGAATGCTTCGGAGAGCGTCACCTTTACTTCACTGTTCACAGTCCTCAACACAAGGCAGGAAGTGATCGTCACCTTTCTGGCTATATTGGAATGCATGCGGATGCAGTTGATTCGTAGCCAGCAGGCGAAGGAGTTCGAAACCATCCGCCTGTACGCGGCGGTAGATCGCGCGGCACAGGAAGAGATATTAAAGGAGTTTTACGCTTCAGGGGAAGATGAAAACCTGTCTGGAAATGTTGATTCCTCGGAGTAAAGCATTTCCTGTTCTTCTTCATTATGTCTTGCCACAAGCTTTCTAATCATCGTACCACCTCAATTATAATAGTTACTTCTTCCTTAACAGCCTGTTGTTTCCTCTCAAATGTTTTAAAACTTTCCGATAGCTCTTTAGACAGCCTGGACTGAGAACTAGATTCCTGAGCGGTTTCTTCTTCGGTGTGAGTAAGGGATTTCTGAGCCTCGTATCCGGGAATTACTGGAATAAATTCTTTAAAAGCATTGGGGTTCCGAGGGCGAGTTTTAAGTGTTGACATTGATGTTTTCGGCGTAGCTACGACTGCGCTATTGGGACTGCTGGGAGGGCTAGATAGGAAGGTGTGCCACTGCTGATAAAATCGGATCAAATGTCCAGATCATGAACAAACTCAGCGCGTTCCTTTATGAAGTTAAAACGGAACTCAGCATCTTTCCCCATGAGTTGAACAAAAGTTTTCTCAGTATTTTCACAATCACTAATCGTTACCCTGATAAGTGAACGGCTCTCAACGGCCATAGTTGTCTTTTTCAGGTCGGCGGCGGGCATCTCGCCAAGGCCTTTAAATCGTCCTATTTCATATTTGCGATCGCCCAGATCTTTTATGATGCGGTCTTTTTCTTCCTCATCAAGAGCATAAAACATCTTTTTCCCGGAATCGATTCTGTATAACGGGGGCTGGGCTATGTATAGGTGTCCGCTGGTGATAAGTTCTGGCAGGCAACGGTAAAAAAAAGTCAAAAGCAGGGTGCAGATATGGGCTCCGTCAACATCGGCGTCTGTCATGATGATTATTTTTCCGTACCGCAATTTGCTGTAGTTAAATTTTGGGGATATTCCGGTACCTGCTGCGGAAATGATATTCTGGATTTCTGTATTGGCGAGAATCTTGGCCATCGTTGCGGTTTCTACGTTTAAAATTTTTCCGCGGATGGGAAGAATGGCCTGGGTTTTTCGGTCACGTGCCTGCTTGCTGGAACCGCCTGCTGAATCGCCTTCGCATATGAACAGCTCAGCCTTGTTTTTGTCCGTTGTAGCGCAATCGGACAGTTTGCCGGGCAGGTTGAGGCGATGGGAAATATTTGTTTTGCGCTGAACGGCTTCTTTAGCCTGTCGGCTGGCAATTCTTGCCTGGGCGGAAAGGATGACGCGATTCGCAATTCGGTCTCCCATCGTCTGGTTCTCAAGCAGATAATGCTCCAGCGAGTGTTTGACAACGGACTCCACTTGCGACGTGATGTCAGAATTCAGGCGACCTTTTGTTTGACCTTGAAACTCGACCTCTCCCTGTAGATAAACGTTAATAATGGCGATGAGGCCTTCTCGAACATCGTCACCTGTAATATTGGTGATTCCCTTGGGCAATAGGCTTCGTCTGTCTATGTATGCACGAAGTGCTTTGGTTATACCATTGCGAAAGCCGGTTTCATGGCTTCCTCCATCCACTGTTTTGATCGAATTGGCATAGGAGTGGATGATTGTTTCGGTCCCTAAGGTCCATTGAAAGGCAGTCTCAAGCCTCAATTTATGATCGTCCTTTTCTACATAGAATGCCGTGTCTGTCAGGGCAGGGCGCTTGCCTATGATTTTCCCAATATAGTCCTGAATACCATTTGGATACTGAAATTCCTGTTTTTCATCCTTCCCACTAACCGTGATCTTCAATCCTTTATTAAGAAATGCTTTTGATTCGGCCTGTTCGAGAATTGATTTTATGTTGAGATCTGGCTTGGGGAAGATTTTTGGGTCTGGTTTGAAATAAATAGTGGTGCCATAAATGCGAACGGCTTTTCCTTTTTTAAGTTTGCTCGTGGCTTTGCCTTGAGCATAGGACTGGGACCATTCAAATCCGTCCCGTCGGGAAACCGCTGTCAATGTCTCACTCAAAGCACAAACGACAGCCATGCCGACTCCGTGGAGTCCGCCTGAAACTTTGTAATTATCGCTACTGAATTTGCCACCGGAATGCAGGGTAGTGAACAGAACCTCCATCGCGCTCTTTTTAGTTTTGCCAAATATGTCGATGGGAATCCCGCGCCCGTTATCTTTTATGGTGATTCCGCCATCTTTTTCCAGCCGGACATCAATGGTGTCGCAATGACCGTTTAGGGCTTCATCCACACAGTTATCCAGGATTTCCCAAACCAGATGATGTAGTCCGGTGGATGTGGTGGAACCGATATACATTCCGGGACGTCGTCGAACCGGCTCCAGTCCTTCAAGGACTTGTATGTCTTTTGCGCTGTAGGTACCCATTGTGCTCCTGTGTTATTCGATTGCGACAATTATTTTTCGTCTGGATACGATGACTCCTTGACCTCCCCGGTTGCAGAGGCGGACGTCTTTGAGGTTAATCTCCTTTTTCTTTCCATCATCGAAGACGAGCGTCGCTTTACCCTTTTTAGGGGTGACTTTGAACCCGGCCAGTGTGCTTTCAACCAGCTTCATCATGCGTGACCCCATGCCGGCACCGGTCAACACCGTTACCTGATCCATTGGAATCACGATGCCCTTGCCGTTAGCCGATGCCATGAACAGGTGGTCTCCAGTAACCAGGGAGAATCCTATCATTCGGTTATCCCCTTTCTGGGTCATCAATTTTCGTCCCGCCTTGGTGGTTTCTGTGAGGTTGGCCATAGGGAAGCGAAAACCGTAACCTGAACTGCCTATAGCAATACCTTCGAGTTGACCCTCTGTTTCACCGGCGAAACCAAGTCGTGTCTGTCGGTTCGATTTACTGGATGATTTTCTTTCTGGATGAGTTTTGCCAGCGATGGTAGCGAGTTCAGCCGGGTCGAGAGAGAGCATTGAAATAACCTTTTCTCCATCAGCAAATTTGAAAAAATTTTGAATGGGTTCGCCAAATCCTGCGCGGGTATAAGACAGGTTGTATACCTTATGAACGTAGACCATTCCGCGTGAAGTAAAGAACGCCACCAACTCACGTGTATTCGCCTTGGCGGTCGCCAGAAGGTTGTCGTTTTCCTTGTATTTTAGAGTACTTGGATCTGTTAAGCTCTTAAACTTCCTTAACCAGCCGTTTTTGCTGATAACGAGATAAGCGTCTTCATGTTCTATGAAATCTTCGGCATTGTATTCGACCAGTTCGATGGTTTTGATTTTGGTACGTCGTTTGTCGCCAAACTTTTCATCGATTTCTTTGAGTTCGTTTTGAACTATCAGCCATATTTTTTTATCTGACTTTAAAGTGGCATTAATTTGCTTTTTCTCTTTCATCTTCTCCATCTGCTCGGCGATGATCTTTTCGACTTCCATTGAAACCAGTCGATAAAGAGGGATTTCCAGAATTGCTGAAACCTGTTCGTCATCCAGCTTGAAGGCTTTTTTCAACTTGTCGTGCGCTTCCTGTTTCGACTTGGAGGAGCGAATCAATTTCAGAGCTTTATCAAGTTCGGTGAATATGGCCACAAATCCATCCAGGATATGCAGACGTTTGATCAGGAGCGCAAGTTCGTATTTAAGCCTGCGGGTAACCACTTCCTTACGGAAGTCGAGAAAATAGCGGCAGATTTCTTTAAGAGACAGTCGCTCTGGTTCGCCATTGGGCTTGAGACAGTTGAAGTTCAGTTGGAAATTATTTTCAAGGTCCGTGTGGCGGAGAAGATAGGTCATGACCTTTTCGGTATCGGTACCCGTTTTGACTTCAAGCACGATCCGCATTTTCTCGTCACTTTCATCACGGACATCCATGAGCGGGGGAAGCTTTTTACCGATTATGATTTCCGCGATCTTCTCGATCAAACGGGCTTTGTTCACTCCGTAAGGGATCGCGTAAATGATGATCTGTTCTTTGCCGCGCGGAAGCTGTTCGAGTTTCCATTCGGCGCGTATCTTGACCGCGCCGGAACCTTGCTCGTAAGCCTTCCGGATTTCCGTTTTGGAGTTCAGGATGATTCCGCCGCCTGGAAAGTCTGGGCCCTTGATGTGCTTCATCAACTGGGCAACAGTAGCATCCTGATCTTTTATCAGAGCGGTCAAAGCACCCATCACCTCGCTCAGGTTATGGCTGGGGAATGAGCAGGCCATACCCACGGCGATGCCGGAGGACCCATTGATCAGCAAATTCGGCACACGGGAGGGCAGGACCATCGGTTCCTTAATCGTGTTGTCGTAGTTGGCCTGAAATTCTACCGTTTCCTTTTTAAGGTCGTTGAAGATATATGTTGTGATAGGCGTTAACTTGCCTTCTGTATACCTGTACGCGGCAGGGGAATCTCCGTCGATGGAACCAAAGTTTCCTTTGCCATCTACCAGGGGATACCTCATGGAAAAATCCTGCGCCATTCGCACCATCGACTCATAGGTGGAGGCGTCACCATGGGGGTGGTACTTACCAAGAACTTCACCGATGATCTTCGCCGACTTCACGGGCTTGGCGGCGGCATTGAGTCCGATACTATCCATCGCATAAAGAATGCGGCGATGGATTGGTTTCAGTCCGTCACGAACATCTGGAAGGGATCTGGAAACAATAGTAGACAAAGCGTATGTCAAAAACCGGTTTTCCAGCTCCAGTTGCAGGTCAGATTCTTTCTCGTTGCTCATAGTCTAGTGATTTAGTGGGGGTGATGTGTGGAAATTGAAAATTATAATCTGGAAGGTGGTGCTTCTCTCCTTGGATCAATGAGTTTTCTAAAGTCGTATAAATAACAATAAGTTAGTGAATAGTCTCGATAGTATCGCAAATCTGTATATAACACAGGCAATCCATATATGGTACTGCCTTTTTGAACTTATACAATATACAGGATTTTAAGGCAAGTAAAATCAATAACTAACAGGAAACCTTCCTTTCGGTGTGTTTAGGGTCCC
>Ga0066837_10000532_pt1 | contig 17540 bp, 16 predicted proteins | sample ETNtaG_25_FD_66730 | JGI IMG/M metagenome (GOLD analysis project Ga0066837, IMG submission 66730) | Marine microbial and viral communities from oxygen minimum zone, Eastern Pacific Ocean - ETNP201302SV86 | ecosystem: Environmental > Aquatic > Marine > Oceanic | place: Pacific Ocean: Eastern... | reverse complement strand
GCTTTTGCAAGCAATGAAGGTGATATAAAACAAGGAAGCGATGTTTGGCAGTTCACAATTTCATTAAGAGGGATTCCTCTTAACTAATTTTATTAATCCTAATAAGGCCAACATAACGCCAAACGTTACGACTATGGTTGCACCGGTGGGAAGATCTAATAAAATAGATATAAACATTCCAGCCAGACTACCAATTATTCCAAACGACCAACCAAATATTAATCTGCCACGAATTGATTCTATAAAAAGGAGTGCAGCTATGGTGGGAATGATCAGGAATGAAAACACCAGTAATACACCAGCAATTTTTACTGAACTTGTAACCACAAAACCAAAGGTCACATAAAAAAGGAAATCCCAAAAACGATCTGAAGAATTCAGTGCTGTCGTTTGAAGATGTGACTCAGATATTCTAAAAAATTGCTTCTTATATTTAAAATGGAAGAATCCAATAGCTGCATAAAGCAGAGCTGTATATGCAATTTTTTCTGGAGTAACAAATAAGATTGAGCCAACAAGCAAATGGTTTAAATGCTCAGATCCCTCAGCTGATTTACTAAACAATAATATCATAGCTGCAGCACAAACAACATAGGTGATTCCAATAATTGCTTCCTGTGGAACTTTTTGATTACTAGAACGGATATAAGCAAAAAATGCAGCACCTACAAATGTAAAAGCCAATGCCATCATATAACTCGCATTACCATCATGCTCCAATCCCATTACAATACCTACAGCAGCGCCAAGTGCAGCAACTTGCGCTAAAGCAAGATCAACAAAAATTACTCCACGCGTAACAACATGCAACCCTAAGTATACATGAATACCTGTTAACACAAAAGTTGCTAGTAATGGCCAAAAGATGAGATCAATCATGCATAACTCCATATGCTTTCGCTAAAATAAGGAGGTTTGTTTCGAAAAGGTTGATATAAGAATCCGCACCTTCAATTGCACCAACCGATTGAGCCAATTTGACTATTCTTACATTTGTCTTTGACTCAATAAATTTCGGTGCTCTATCACTGAAATAGGATTCAGAGGCAATGACTTCAATTTCATTTTCTTTTATTTGATTAATAACTTGATTCAATTGCGACGGCGAGGGTGTTATGCCCGGCTTTGGTTCCAGAAAACCAACCGTAATTAAGCCAAACCTTTTCGAGAAATAGGGCCAGGAATTATGGTAAAAAATTATTTTTTTATCTTTAAGAATGGAAAACATATTATTCCATTTTGACATTGCGAAATCTAAATCTTTTTCAAATTGATAAAGGTTTGTTTTGTATTGATCAGCGTTTTTTGGGTCGTAATTACTCAATTTTTCTGTTACTACTTTGGCTATTAATTTCCCATTTTCAGGATCTAGCCAGTAGTGAGGATTACCAAAACGATGAATATCACCCATGCTTGCATCAATTTGCCCAGTGGGAACTTCCATTTTATTTATCTCAACTGAGCAGTCCACGACCATCACTTTTTGATTTCTTGAACCATTAATAATTTGTTGAGCCCAAAGATCAAGTTCCATTCCAACCATAAAATAAATATCGGCTTTCCTTACCTTAACCATGTATGAAGGTAGGATTTCTACATAATGTGGATCTTGATTCCCTCGTGCTATACTCGTAACTGTAATATTCTCTCCGCCAATGATCTTTACTATGTCAGCAATATCCGATGTTGAAGATACAACTCGAACTTTTCCATAAAGGCAAGTGAAAAGAGAACTTATAATGATGAATTTTCTCATAGATTAATACCGGTGAGGCTTATGTGGACCTAATGACCAAATAATCTGAGCCGTTGTTTTTAAATGTTTTTTATGACTCTTATGATCTTCAACCTGTCCAATCTTCAATCTAAATACAGTTGATTCTTCAACAGGGCTAAATCCGAAAAATATTGATGGATTGATTTCGGTCTCTTTATACGTCTCTTTATAATAATCACCGATTATACCAAAATTAAATGATTTATTAAACTGATAGTTAATCATCAAATATCCTGCATCTGATTTATTCTTATACTCTCCGTTATGAACTTCTTCCTCATGATCCTCTTCATGGTCTTCCTCATGGTCTTCTTCATGATGCTCTTCTTTTATACTAAGCTGCACTATTTCACCTTGAATCGTTAGTGAGCGATACTTGTTGGGACGCCATTTATACTTGAAATCTGCTCCCATCAAACTACTCTCAGAACCTTTATAATAACTGGTGCCTATTTCCATAAGGTTTATATCACTAAGTTCGAAAAAATGACCCCATCTAGCTGAAAAAACTTTTTCATTTTTTTCATGATCATGCTCATCAACATGTTCATCTTTATCTTCATGAGCATCTTCATCTTTATGATCATTATGAACATCTTCTTTTTCAATGCCATGATCATGATCACCTAATCCTGAATCAAAGGAACCAATAGATATATTACTGTACCAAGGTAAAGGCAGAAATATACTAGCTTCAAGACCTGTCCCTGCCCAAAACTCTTTACCTAAAATATTAGCCATACCAGAAGGAGCTTCAATAAAAGGAAATAAATGTGCATGATCTTTATTGATTTTGCCAAGGTCTGGTCTAAACTTACCTACCCTTAATCCAAGGCCAAATGGCAGTCCTCTTTCGATCGTCATTACAGCTTCTTCTAGTTCCAGAGCTGATTCATCATTGTGTTTATGTAAATAGACATCTGCCCGTGCAAAGGGATTCACATATCCTTGAACAGCAATCTCTATTCCTGAACTATATAAGTTTGGATTATTATGAAGGTCATTCATAATTAAATCACCTACCACACTAAATTGGGGGTTGGCTGTGGTTTGGCCAAAAGATATTGATATTATAAATAGTCCCCCGATCAATTTTTTTAACATAATTTTTCCTTTAATGTTAATTAATGATGGGATCTCCATTGAAGGAGATATGTTATTTAGTTGAATTACTATATGATAGGGGGACCGCGAACAAGATAAACGTTATTATCTAGTGCGGTATAAAAAGACTTATTTGCCACCCATATTTGATTTTCATCAAATTCGATGGGTAAAGTATTTGTGATGGTGTTATAACCATCATTTTCTAAAAGTCGCTTAGCAAAAAATAATTCACATTCATTGCCAGCATTGCCATGGGATTCTATTTCACAATTATCAGCACATAAACTGGCTTCTGGAGTAATTAGCTCATGACCGTGACCAATATGAGAAGTGCTTATTTGGGTAAATACACCCATCCATACTATAAGGAATAGGGAAAAAATGTTATTTAGTTTTTTCATATCAAGTTAATTATTAACTATTTCGACGATCCTTCCCAGATCTTCGCTCTGAATCCTCTCTCCTACTATTTTCGGAACGACGTTCAGTCTGTACTGGCAATTGTTCTTTTCTTCGTTCTTGCGATCGTCGCTCACCTCTTCTTCTATCATCACCGCGATTACTCATAATTACCTCGAATTAGATTAAATTAGAAAAACTATCCGCACTCAAAAATACGAAAAATTGTTAATTATTCAAATTCCAATTGAATTCCACCATTCCTGGTCTGCGGTTGATAATAATAATTCAAAGATATTGATAATGGAAATACAATCTCAAAAAAACCGCCAAGGTCTAGAACGAGTCCGCTGCCCAAGCTCAATAGCATATCTTTTGAAAGATCCGTATTCATTGTATCAATAAATAATTTTCCCTGCACTCGTTTTAAATAACTTACCCCCCACAATAATGTTTTATCAGGATATAGGATAGGCAAGCGATAAATCAATTTTGCCTTCCAAGCATTATTAAAATAAAACGATTTATATCCGTATGGATATTTAATTCTACTAGGGAAAAAATAATTGCCTGAAAAATCATTTTTTTCATACTGAGCTAACAATGAAAAAGAATGATGTTTCCCTAAACCTTTAATATTCCCACTAAACCGAGTCGAAATTTGCTCACCATACCACAATCCACCAAAAGGCATACCGCCAACATATAAATTCAATAACCATCCACTTGATCGAAGATCTCTTTTTGCAGCTTCATTTTGAGATATAAAAGTTCCTTCAATATATGAGGGAAGAATGTTTCCATCTCTTTGTGGTGCGCTCTTTTTATTCTCAAGTATTAATCCTTTGGGAATAGTCTCTTTATCAAAATCATAATACAGCATTGAATTTGATCGTGAAATAACTTTAGCACCAGCATAAGTGATAAAATATTTATTATTGATTCCATTAACTTTATTAATCCAAGGAATTCCAACACCTATATCAATTGTAGCTTCATCCCACTTTTCGTTAATTCTATATTTTACAGTATCATTTCGATTATCCAATTTTTGTTTATAGGGTCCATAAGTTTCACTCCGCTCAGATTTTTTTAGTTTAAAATCCATTATAGGATAAAGACCTTTATAAACAATATTTAAACGCTTATTTGATGTTTTTTTAAATTGATCATAAGATATATCTGCCAAGATGGACATTGTTCCTAAAACATTATCTGATTGCAAACCTAAGGTTGGATCAAATTCACTATCAAAAATATATCTGCTGTGAAAATTGAATAAATTTTTAAATGAATTATATGGTTTTATGTCATAAGGATTTGATGGCACTGGCTCATCAAATATGGACCCTTCTTCCTGATCAAACATAGGTTGAAATGAACGTACAGGGTCATAAACTAGTGAAGGAATTGGCGACCAATTATTTGAATCAAGATCTTTGATTACTATCCTTTTTCCCATTAAGCTATAATCACTAAATAGTAATTGATCTGAATTAGTTATAGAGGGGTCATAAGCACCTAGCTTTCTAGATGTGATTAAATATTCTTCTTTAGTATTAATATCTATAGCTAAGAGATTATCAATCCCTTGATACGGCGACTCGTAAATAATAAAATTATTATAAAATACAGGGTGTGAAACATCCTCCCACGTTTCAGATTTAATTTTTACAAAAATTCGCTTATTGATCTTATAAATATAGATTGCTCTCCCATCAAAGTTCTGAGATGTAAATACAATATTTTCTCCATCTCTAGACCAAGATGGAAACATAATAGTTCCTTGATTAGGCGCTTCCGCCTGGTCAATAATTTCGCCATCTTTACTATCCAGAATAGTTAATAAACTATTCCTATTTTGAGAAAATGATACAGCAGCAATTTTTTCTCCATCATTTGAAAGATTGGGATTATAAAGTCGTTTATTAGATGTAATCACTTTTCTTTGATTTGTTTTAAGATCAATGATTTCAAGATTTGCCCAACTTAATTTTGTCCATCTTTTGTCGGGTTCATAAAAAGACCAAACAGCCTTATAGCCATTAGAGTGATAACCGAAGATATTAGCTGAAGAAGGAATTTTTTCTACTTCAGCTTCGTTATTACTATCCAATTTTACAATTGTTGGCACTTGATCTATACCAGATTTTAATGCAAAAAAAGTGCTATCAATACCCATCGATGGAAAACTATAATTTGTAATGATATCTGGTTTTTTACTTAATACATCAACTTTATCTTCAACAATATTTTCAATTTGTTTAACCCAAAGTTGATTTAAATCGTAAAATGTATCGCTGTGGATTTGTTTCGTTGTTGCACCTGTTATTAATCGCATTGACCTTGAAAAAGGAAAAAAAGGATTTAATGTAAATGGCCATTGTAAAGTCTTATTGATAATTTTAGGCCAAGCTTGATCACCAAAATTTGTTTTTACATGTGTGGTTAAAAAATATCCCAATTCATACCTATTGGGATAAATCATTTTAAACGATCCATACAGTGATTGATGATAATTGAATTTTTTCTCATTTATACTTAATGACCTTGATATAACATCAAAATAGGGAATACGCCCCCTACCCGAATAAGTTAATGCAGTCTCCAGCCCTACTGCATCGCCTTCCCAATACCAAGCAGGAAACAATAACCCATTAAAAAACGATTGGGTAGATTCACCAAATATGAATCGTAATAACTTACTAGTACCTTTATTCATATAGTTTGTTTGAGCAATATGCCTTCCCTCATGGATTGCCAAATCTCTATACCATTCATTTGTCCCCATGTCCTTGGAAAACAATGGAACATTAAACCATTCAGACATCCAAGGAGCTTGATGTACAAATGCATTTGGTATTGAACCACGGTTACGTAAAACAATAGGAATCTTTTTGTGCTTATTGTGTAATGTTTTATTTATTGCTGAGTGAACATGCTCAAGAGTATTAGCTGCTCTTAGCCCTTCTTGATTTAGTTCACGAGGAAAAATTAGCTGATAATTATCAGTGTTGATTTGATTCCACTTAACAGTGGGTGGGTCCTGACCATATAGTAGGTTGAAAACAATAAAGAAAAATAAAATTTTGATAATTAATCTCACAAATTTTGAATAGGAATTTATTACACGAACCTTTATGACTATAAAGAAAAAGGCCCAGTTTTTCATTATAACTGAGCCTTTTCTGCTCCGGAGGAGGGACTCGAACCCCCGACCTGGTGGTTAACAGCCACTCGCTCTACCAACTGAGCTACTCCGGAATTCTATAGTATAAAAAACAGAATTAAAAGCGCGGCAAATTTATAATAATTAAGTTGGGTAGACTAATAGAATTACATTTCCTTTTCTGCTTTCAAGGTTAGTCCTTCAACAAATTGACCATGTTCAAGATGTGATGAACTTATATAAACAACTCCGTCTTCATTATGCGGTTTCCCATATTTTGAATGAGCAGACTTCAACCCTCCGAGCCACCACCTGGAGTCTTGAATATATACTAGATCGCCTGGGTTTGCTTTCATTAGTTTCATATCATTAATTGAGAACTTTAATACATCAGCACTTTTTGGGTCTAATTTCCAACTAACTATTGGAGTTTCTCCTTCTTCCTCATTTGCATCTGAACCTTTAAAAATAGATTTTAGTTTGTGCACATCATATACTGTTAATCCAGTTAATTTTTTAGAAGAATCTGACTTTGTAAATAGTGAAACAATTACCCCAACACCTGCACATACAACAATATTATAAAGTGCTCCAATATATGAATACCCGCGTCCTGGTCTTAATTCTATACCATGAGAAAATGGGCTAATTAATTCTGGATAAAATTGGCCTAATATCATTAAGAAAGCTCCACCTAAAAATGTAGCAATCACTGCTTGAGAAGTAAATCGTTTCCAAAAAATCCCTAAAAATACTCCTACAACTAGGGGCGGTGTGAATGTGGAGTGGAACCATCCATGCGCTTCATAAATCGAATCAAATGAATTGAAAAAAGGAACTAAAAGCACTGCAATTACTTTAACGCCAATAGATGTCCATCTTGCAAATTTTAATTCTTGTTTTTCGCTTTTTTCTTTTTTTGATAGGGGACGATAAATATCATTTACAATCACAGCTGAAGAGGCATTAACCAAAGTATCTGCTGTTGACATTAGTGCAGCGCAAAGTGCTGCTATAATAAATCCAAATACTCCAGGAGATGAAACAAGATTGGTTACAGCAACAAATACATCATTAGCGGCCATTCCCGTCGGAAGCATCCCAGGTGCAACATTTGTTATAGCTCTACCTATCCAACCCGCATTAGAAACCACTATAGCAGAAATTGGGAGTACAAATAGAACATTGATTGCAGCTGCCTTGCGACCTTCATTTACACTTTTTGCGGCCATGAATCTCATAATTAATCCTTGATTCAAGAATAAAAATCCCACTGAACCTGCAACGCCATCCTGCCAAAAGATACCGACAAAATTAAAATCTGGAGGATGATTAAAGTGAGCGAGGGGGAGTTTTTGCAATGGAGACAAATTCATCCAAAAAGCACTTAGTCCATTAATACCCACCTGATTGCCTAAAAATTGAATACCAAGAAAAAACAGCAATAGTCCCGCAAAGATTAAAATAAAACCTTGAAAAAGATCGGTAAAGATAACAGAGGTCTGACCTCCAAAATGCATGTAGATAGTGGTTGCGATGGCAATCAGTACAACTGTTAGCATCAAAGGAATACCATAAATCCTATATAAGGCAGTTGCTAAAGTCAAAAATTGTATTGCGATATAGCCAATCATATATAGTAAAATCATCATTGTGGCTAAATATCTTGCTGTAGAATTAAATCTTCGTTCAAAATACTCAGGGATTGAACGAACTTTGGTGTAATAGATAATTGGTAACCAACCAAACATGAATAAAGGCATAAAAAACCAATCATTCAAATATGTCATTGTTGAAGATAATCCGTATTGATAGGCCTTTGTGGAATATTTTACAAAACTATGTGAGCCTACGCCGGTTGCCACAATGGATATTGTTATTAACCACCAAGCAAATCTTCTCCCACCAAAAAAATAGTCTGTCGTTGTTTTACTATACTTACCAAAATAAGCACCAAAACCCATTACTATAGCAAAATAGACTAAAATGACAATTTTATCTAACTGGGTGCCAACTTCAAAGTTCATTGTTGGCTACCAATTGCAACATAAATTAGAACAGCATGAATGGCAGCATAGAAAAGAAATCCATAAATAAGCACCCAAACCCACTTTAAGTGTCTCTGAAATGTTAATCGAAGTGCATTACTTCTTATTATAATCAACATGCCAATAATAAAAGCTATTCCACCAACTCCATATAGATAAATAAATGGTAACCAGGTTTGTGAAAAATTCATGATTTAGTTCAGTTTATCGAAACTGGATTTTAGCTCATTATATGTTTCCAATAGCCCTCCAACCATAACTTTAGTTTGTCCAATGACGGGCATAAAGTTAGTATCGCCGTTCCATCTCGGAACAACGTGAAAGTGTATATGATCAGCAATCCCAGCTCCACCGGCTTTTCCAATATTTACACCAAAATTGAATCCTTCTGAATTCAAGATTTTATTAATTATTTTCATTGATTTATTTGATAAATCCATAATCTCAGTCATGCAATTTTGGCTTAAGGAATTCATAGTCTCAACATGTTTATAAGGTGTAATCATAAGGTGACCATTGTTGTAAGGGAAAAGATTCATCAAAACAAATGATTCTTCTCCCCGAAAAAGAACTAGGTTATCTTTATCATTCTTTTTTTCCTTGGACTTTGTACAAAAAACGCATCCTTTACCTTTATTTTTTTTTGACCGGACGTATTCCATCCGCCAAGGAGCCCAAAGGTTTTTCAATTATGACTCTTCTTCTTGACTAATTTTTGATTCAGCTATTACTTTTACTTCCATGTCCTTTGGCACTTCTTCATAATGACTAAATTTTTCTGAATGAATCCCTCGACCACCAGTCAATGATCTGAGCGTTGTTGAATAATGATACATTTCAGACTGCGGAGCTTGGGCTTTAATTAATTGAAATGTCCCTTCTGTATCCATACCCATGATTTTTCCTCTACGGCTTGACATGTCACCCATTACATCTCCCATAAATTCTTCAGGCACTTTGATCTCAATATTTAATATAGGTTCAAGTAAGCAGGGTTGAGCTTCCATAAATGCTTGTCGGAAAGCCTGTTTACCTGCCATTTGAAATGCGATATCCTTAGAGTCTACAGGGTGTTGTTTTCCATCGTAGAAATCTGCCTTTAAATCAACAACAGAATAGCCAGCCAAGACTCCTTCTATGCATGCCGCAGTTACACCTTTTTCCACAGAAGGAACAAATACTCGATCAACATTCTGTCCCACCAATGAATGAACAAATTCTACGCCATCACCTCTTGATTTACTTTCAATCCGCATCCAAACTTCTGCAAATTGACCTGCACCACCACTTTGTTTTTTATGACGATACTTTGAGGAACCCGAACCTTTGATGGTCTCTCGATAGGGTATGCGAGGTTTAAATGTCTCAACATCAACATTAAATTTGCGTTTTAATCGATCAATCGAGACCTGCAGATGAAGCTCACCTTGACCTGAGAGTACTGTCTGATGTAACTCAGAATCTACATTATATATAAAAGTTGAATCTTCTTCGTGTATAGTTGCCAATCCAGTAGCTATTTTTTCTTCATCACCTTTTGTTTTTGATTTCAATCCTAGATGAATGTTTGAACTAGGCAACTCAACAGAGGATAGTTTAACCCTATTATTAGATCCTGTTAACGTATTCCCAGTATGCGTACTTTTCAATTTTACTACAGCACCGATATCTCCGGCATTTAATTTTGAAACACTCGTTCGGTCTTTACCATTCATTAAAAACATTTGACCAAACCGTTCTGTGGTGCTTCGAGTTGTATTTTGAAGATCCGCTCCTGTTGATATTGAGCCAGAATAAACTCTAAAAAATGAAAGCTCGCCTACATGTGCCTCACTAATGGTTTTGAAAATATGCACTACAGGTTCACTACCATCTAACGCAACACTTACTTCCTCACCTGAGTTAGCATCTTCTGCTTGTATGCTTGAACGATCAACGGGCGATGATCCGTATTTTGATATAAAATCCATCAATCTTGCTGCGCCAATATTTTGAGTTGATGCTGTACAAAATAATGGAATAAAAACTTGATTTTGAATTGCGTGATGCAATCCCTCTCTCATCTCTTCTTCAGTTAAATTACCCTCTTCAAAAAATTTTTCAAGCAAGGAATCATCTGATTCGGCCACATATTCAATTAACTCTTCATGCAAAGTTTTAATTTTATCTTTCCAGTCTTCAGGTATATCACTTTCAGAATATTTTCCACTACCATCAGTACTATATGTAATGAGTTCACTTCTTAAAACATCAATAATTTGATTAAATCCAGGACCTTCATTAACTGGCAATTGCATAGGAAAAACATTGGATCCAAAATGATCCTTCGCTTGCTGCAAGACCTTATCAAATTGAGTATGTTCTCTATCCAAACCATTAACAACTAATATTTTTGGTAATCCATAATTACTCGCATAATTCCATACTTGTTCAGTCCCAACTTCAACTCCATTTACTGCATGGACTACAACAACAGCTGCATCTACCACAGCCAAAGAAGATATCGTTTCACCAATAAAATCAAGATATCCTGGCGTATCAATTAAATTAAATTTTGTATCGTTCCACTCTAAATGGAGAGGAGATGAATGGATTGAAATTTGCCGGTCATGCTCATCTTGATGATAGTCAGAAACAGTACTGCCCGACTCAATTGAACCTAATCGATTAATCTCTCCACTTTTTGATAACATTGCTTCGGCAAGCATAGTTTTTCCTGATCCGCCATGACCACCTATGGCAAAGTTGCGGATATCTTTAGCTGCGTAGTCTTTCATATTATACCTTTATAATTATAACAATTCGGTTTTGTCTTACTACCTCGGATAAAAAAATAGTAGGCTTAATTGTAACGATTTAAATGGCTTTATATCAAGTAAATAAATATGAAAATGGACTAAAACAGCCCTTGTTGTGAATTTGAAATGAATTCACGAAGGATAGGAGATAAATAAACATTCTTTAAATTTATTTTTGAGAATTCAATTGCTAGAATATTTAATCGCTGATCAATAGGCTTCCTTTTATTCAAAACAAGAAACGATTCATCATTAATTGAGCACATGCCCCCAATAAAATCGCCTTTTCCATGAACAATATTAATCTCCATTTTTTCTGCTAGTTGTTCAAAGAGATCTAAAATCTGTTCGTTTTTAATTTTTGTTTTAATAGTTATAAAAGGTCTTTCTTATTATTCTTATTTAAATAATCAACTAATTCCTTAATACTCTCGACTTTATTTTTTGGGATAATTAAAGTCGCATCTTCAGTATGAACTACGACCAAGTCACTAATTCCCACTAAAGCAGTAAAGTGTTTTTCAGATTGTACAAAATTTCTTCTCCCATTTAATACTATCGCATTGCCCCGAACTACATTATCCTCTTTTGTTTTGGGAGATAAATCATAAACAGAATTCCAAGATCCAATATCATTCCATTCAAATTCAGCTTTTATAACGTAGATATCATCTGACTTTTCTAAAATACCATAATCAATGGATTCCGATTTTATATTTTTCCATATATTATCATAATCTTGTTTTTTTTCAATTCTTTTTTCAATTCTTTTCAATTGGTCATTTAATTCAGGCATCAATAACTCTAGATGATCAAATAAAGATTTTACTTTCCAAACAAACATCCCACCGTTCCATAAAAAATCACCACTTTTAAGAAATCGTTTTGCCAACTTTTCATGAGGTTTTTCTGCAAAAGTCTTAACATGAAATCCATTTAAGTGATTCTTTGCATTTTTCATATCATACTGAATATATCCATATCCAGTTGAAGCATAAGTTGGGTTTATTCCAATTGTAACTAATGTTTGATCTTTATTTGCTAATTGTATAGAAGAACGAATAGCCCTAGCAAATTTCTGAGCACCAACAACTAAATGATCTGCTGGGAAAATACCCATTACCGCATCTTTGTTAATATTCTTGATATGTAAAGCCGCTAAGCCAATTGCAGGAGCAGTGTTTTTTCCTGATGGTTCTGCAATAATATTTTTTGATTTTACCCCTTTGATAGTTTTGCGTATTTGGGGTACCAAATCTTCTCCAGTTACAATAATAATATCTTCGACACATTTTAATTTTTTCATCCGATCGATTGTGATTTGTAACATGGTATCACTACCAAAAACATTTAATAGTTGTTTTGGTTTCGCTTTTCTGCTTGATGGCCAAAATCTTGTGCCACGACCACCAGCCATTATTACTGCATACATAAAATTATTTCTCCCCTGATAAGTCTATATTGCCTAGATCAATATCCCAATTAGCTCGAACTTTAAATGTGTCTGAATGGCTGTAAAACCACTCACTAGCCTTAAATGGAAAAACAGAACCATAATTATAAATACCATCTTTATTAATATCATGTATAACCATTAAAGAATAGGATCCTTCAGGTATTTTTTTAAACTCGAAATGATTATTAGAATTTACACTAGAACGAAAGATTTCTTTTTTATTTTTCAGACTTTGTAATTCAATCAACCCCAATTTTGGATCTAATTCAATAGAGCCTTTTAAACCTCCGTATCCTATTTTTTTCCCTGACTTTATATTGAGATATATTAATGAATCTTTGAAAGATCGCCCTTCTATTGGAATTAATTCAGATGAAACAATTATCAGTTCATAATCTTTTTTCTCGACCCATCCATCAGAAGGTTTAAATAGTGCGTTAGTTGGATTAATCCATTCCACTTTTGCTATACTAGTATCTGAATCTGCAGCTACCATAAATGAAGAATCTGAAAATTCCATAATCGGTTTTGAAAAAATAATTGGAAAATCTGGCCCACCACCTTTATCTAATCTGATTGATGTTGATGATGTTGGCTTAAGAATTTCTAAATTAGAGGTGTCTGTTTTAGTCACTGTTCTAAAACTTATTTTTGCATCCTCAAGTTCAACTTTTTCATTTATCAATACTTTATCGATCATAAATGACGATTTGCCGATTGATAATGTGTCTGGCGAGATTATCAGAAATTTCTTTCTATCATCCAAATCTTGTTTTAATTCAGGTATAATCACTTTTTGATCCGAATCAATCAGCTTTACCCCTTCAAAGACAGATTCTTCCATTTCCCGATTGAAATTAATCCAGCCCCATTTTCTTCCTATCCATTCTCCATATGTTAATTTTAACTGAGGTATCTCACGAATAGGACGAATCGATACTCCAGAAATTGTACTGTCTCTTCCAATTGAATATATTTTTTGAGGACTTACACCATATGCCATTCGCTGAGGTACCAAAGCTGAGCCGGCTGCGCTTCGATCTAAGCCTATTAGCACATAATCTCCAGGAGAAAGATATTTAAAACTGAAGAATCCTTCATCATTAGCTTCAGAAACATAAAGAGGTTCAGTTATAAATATAGAATCAATAAAGCCATTTGATAGTTTCCATAAATGAGCAGCATACTTTTCCTCACCATATATTTGCCCTTTTATCTCACCCTCGTCAATTACGTTTCCTGTACTAAACGCAATTTGAATAGATTGTTTTAATGCTACTTTTCGCTCATCTTTTAAATTTCGATTAATTGTAACCACATAGGTTTGATTAGATAACAATTCTTCCGGGAAAACAAGAGTAACCTCATCATCATTATATATAATTTCAACTGGTGGATCTAATAAGGGAGATATTTGAATTGCTGAGTTAATTGATTTCTCATCAATGTACTCTGAAAAAATTAATTTTACTTCACCACCTTTGAATCTGAGCGAACCTTCCTCTGGGTCCGATGCAACTAGCTCAGGAGGGTCTTTATCTTCCGGACCACCTCTCGGAGGAGAGACTGCAGCACAGGAATAAATCATTAATGAGATACATAATATCCCAATGAATTTCAAAAAATATTTGTTACTTGTTAAGTATTGCAAACTAAATTAATCTGATGTTGGTGGTTCCAAATTTACAGGAATTTCTTCCTTAAATGTCATTTCAGTTTCCGTTACTTTTGTTGATATACACCAAATATTGACACCGATTTTAGATGCTTCGAATAGTGCATTAGAAAAAGTAGGATCTCTATCCCACATAGGTGCAAAACTAATTGGGTCATCTCTTTGACAAACAAATAAAATACCTGTTTTAACCCCGCTTTGCGTCAATTTTGCCAAAGCACCTACATGTCGAGCGCCTCTTGATGTGATAGCATCAGGGAATTGTGCCAACCCGTTATTAACGTAAGTCACAGATTTTACCTCTAAGTAAAATGTAGAATCTTCATAATCATTTAATAAAAAATCAAAGCGATGGTTCCCATAAGGTATTTCAGGCCTAATTATTTTATAATTATTAAACATTGGTAAAATATTATTTGTTATAGACTCCATAACAAATTGATTGGGCAACGTCGAAACCAATGATATCAGTTTTCCCTCAAAGCGAACCATAACAGTTGAATATTTCGTTTTTCTTTTAAGTAAGTTTGATGCGGGTCTTAAAAGGACTTCTACTCCTGGAATCAACAGTTCTTTTAACCGTCCGGGATCCGGCAGATGAGAACGGACTATTTTCCCATTAATATTAACCAAAGTAATAAATCGATTAGGACGCTCTATAAAAGTGCCTGAGATTAATGGACCATTAATAGTCATTTGCTAGCTAAGAAATTAATATCAGAATCATAATCTTCTTAAGGATTATATAATTATAGAATAATATTTGGTTATATTAAATATTTATTATATTTTCTTTTGTAATATTAAATAATTACAAATATTATAATGAAAATTGATCATACAGACAAATTTATATTAGAAGAACTTCAGAATAATGCCCGTATAACAAATTCTGAGCTTTCGAAACGTGTCAAGCTATCTCCTTCAAGCACATTAGAGCGTGTAAAAAAACTTGAATCAAGTGGATTAATCGATAGGTATACTACTCTATTGAATTCAAAGAAAGCAGGCTATACCTGCATGACTTTTGTTGAAGTCAAATTAGCCCGACATGGCGCAACTCCTGTCGACGATTTTTTTAAATCAATATCAGGAATCGAAGAAGTATTGGAATGCCATCATATTACTGGCGAAGGAGATTTTCTACTTAAAATAGCAACACGAGATATTCCTCATTATGATGAATTAATCTTACATGGACTTTCAGCTCTAGCTAATGTTCAACATTTAAAAACATCCGTTGTATTATCAACATTTAAACACAAAACCCAATTGCCGTTGTAATGCCTTTAGTACCATCATATATTGAAAAGTTAGAAAATTATGTTCCAGGGAAACCCATTGAAGAAGTCCAGCGAGATTTGGGTCTGGAGGATATTGATAAATTAGCTTCTAATGAAAATCCTATTGGTCCATCTCCCAAAGCACTGTTAGAAATAGAAAAATCTCTAAAAAAACTTCATCGATATCCTGACGCTTCTGGATATAATCTAAGAAATAAGCTTGCTAAAGCATTTAATATAAAAATGGAAAATGTTATTCTAGGCGCTGGCAGCGAAGGTATTATGTCTACGATCATTCGAACTTTCTTAATGGGTAACGATGAATTGATATCTGCTAGTAATTCGTTTATCGGATTTCGCGTTTTAGCCAATGCATCAGGGAAAAAAGTCCATTGGGTCCCCATGAAAAATTATCGGTATGATCTAAAATCCATGTTAAATGAACTTAATAATCAGACAAAAATAATTTATATAGCGAACCCAGATAACCCAATGGGAACATATATCACAAAAGAGGAATTCGATGCATTTTACTCGGATATACCAGAAAGAGTCTTAATCATTTTGGATGAAGCATATTTTGAATATGTACAATCAAAAGAAGACTATCCCGATTCCATGAACTATCGCTATGATAATGTTATTACTCTACGAACTTTCTCAAAAGCCTATGGACTTGCTGGCCTTAGGATCGGATATGGATTTGCACATGATAGGCTTATAAATAACTTAATGAAAGTTAAAGAGCCTTTTGAGCCATCGCTGATTGCAATGGTAGCAGGAATTGCCGCAATGAGTGATAAAGATTTTTTACATAAGACATTAATGTTAAATCGAGTTGGCTATGAATTTCTAGAATCGAATTTATCAAAACTTAATATTACAACAATTCCATCCGTAACAAATTTTATTACAACAGTTTGGGAATCACAAAAAAAGGCTAATTATATCACAAATGCACTTTTGCAAAAAGGAATTATTGTTAGAAATCTATCACCTTTTGGTTGGGCTAATTGTATTCGAATATCTATTGGGACTGAGGAACAAAATAATAGACTAATCTCTGAATTAGAATCTATCGTTAATTTATGAGCCTATTATGAATAGTTTTAAAATAAACTCCTTTGATCATTGCGAACTTTATGTGAGCAATGCAAAGCAAGCAGCTCATTATTATCAATCAGTATTGGGGTTTCAACCAATTGCTTATCAAGGCCTCGAAACTGGGAATCGCAATAAAGTAAGCTATGTGATGAAGCAAAATCAAATTCGATTCGTATTAAGCTCTCCTCTTGTTCCTGGAACCGAAATTGGTCAACATATTGACAAGCATGGTGATGGAGTAAAAGATATCTCTTTTTCCGTAGATAATACTGAAAATGCATGGCGAGAAACCACAGATCGTGGAGCGGAAAGTGTATCCAAACCAAAAATGATTGAAGATGAAAAAGGTGAAGCAATTATCGCAACTATTAAAACCTATGGCGACACCACTCATACTTTTGTTGAGCGGGAAAAATACAATGGGGTATTTTTACCTGGATACCAAGTCATGGATGTACAAACTGTTGCAAATCCAACAGGTCTAGTTCATATCGATCATGTTGTTGGCAATCAACCAAATGGAGAAATGGAACCAACTTGTAAGTTTTATGAAAAAGTTTTTGGGTGGCATCGATTTTGGAGTGTGGATGATAAAGATGTTTCTACTGAATTTTCATCTTTACGTTCAATAGTAATGGCAAATGAAAATGAAATAATAAAAATGCCCATTAATGAACCAGCAGAAGGACTTAAAAAATCACAGATTCAGGAATTTGTTGAATTT
>Ga0066837_10000529_pt1 | contig 17564 bp, 10 predicted proteins | sample ETNtaG_25_FD_66730 | JGI IMG/M metagenome (GOLD analysis project Ga0066837, IMG submission 66730) | Marine microbial and viral communities from oxygen minimum zone, Eastern Pacific Ocean - ETNP201302SV86 | ecosystem: Environmental > Aquatic > Marine > Oceanic | place: Pacific Ocean: Eastern... | reverse complement strand
CCGGCAGATGCGGATATCAAACCCGACATGCAATTTGCTTCGGAAATGGACGGTCATAAGCAGATTTTCACCGTCATCAGTGTTGAAAATGACGAGATCAATGTGGATGGCAACCATCCGCTGGCTGGTCAAACCCTCCACTTCAGCGTGGAAATTCTCGGAGTACGCGGCGCAACGGAGGAAGAGTTATCCCACGGCCATGTCCATGACGGCACGCACCATCATTGATAAAGGGGATTAATTTGTAGCTGCCCCATTCCCAGTACCCGTTGCCCCATGAAAAGGGGTCTTTGACGAGACACCGGGTACTGGGAATGGGGCAGCTACAAAAAATGAAGAGCTAAAAACTATGAACTATGTTCCTAGCTGAGGTCGTATTTTAGTTTTAGTTCTTTGAGTTGCTTCTGGTCTATTTCGGAGGGGGCTTGTGTCATCTGGCAGGTAGCTTTCTGGGTTTTGGGGAAGGCTATGACTTCCCGGATTGATGGTGCCCCTGCCAGCAACATGGCGATGCGGTCGAGTCCGAACGCTATCCCGGCGTGTGGCGGCGCGCCGTATTGCAGGGCGTCTAACAGGAATCCGAATTTTGATCCGGCTTCTTCGTTGTCGATGCCGAGCAGTTTGAACATTTTCTCCTGAACTTCTTTGCGGTGAATACGTATGCTTCCGCCACCAATTTCATTTCCGTTCAATACTAAATCGTAAGCTCGCGCTCTTATTTCTCCGGGCGCGGATTCAAATTTATCGAGGTCTTCATCCAATGGGGCGGTGAAGGGGTGATGCATTGCTGTGTGTCGTTTAGTTTCTTCATCGTATTCTACCAACGGAAACTCGGTGATCCATGCCAGTTTGATCAGTTTATCGTCTATCAGGTTGAGCAGTTTTGCCGCGCTCAATCTCACGTTGGCCAGTGAGTCAGCTACAATTTTTGGGGTATCGGCGGAGAAGACGATGGTGTCGCCGGGCTTGCCGTCTACTTTTGCGATGAGACGGCCGAGCATTTCTTTTTCAAAAAATTTGACGATGGGCGATTGCAGTTCGTTTTCCTGAATCTTTATCCAGGCCATCCCTTTGGCACCGTAGGTTTGAGCGACTTCGGTGAGGTTATCCAGCGCCTTGCGCGACAGAGTGTCGGTGCTTTGTTTGATATTGATGGCTTTGACTTGTCCGCCCGACTCCAGCGCTTGCGCGAAAACTTTGAATCCGACTCCCTGCACGTCTTCACTCACGTCCACGATTTCGAGTCCGAACCGAAGATCGGGTTTATCCGATCCAAAGCGGTTGATCGCGTCGACATATTTCAAAATTGTGAACGGAGTTTCAATTTCTACTCCCAGCGCTTCTTTATATATGGAAGCGATCATATTTTCTATGAGCGGGAAGATTTGTTTTTCATCAGCGAACGACATTTCCATGTCGATTTGTGTGAATTCCGGTTGTCGGTCCAGGCGCAGGTCTTCATCACGAAAACATTTTACAATTTGAAAATACCGATCCATGCCCGATACCATTAACAACTGTTTGAACAGTTGCGGCGACTGGGGCAGGGCATAGAATTTTTTTGGATTGAGACGGCTGGGGACCAGGTAGTCCCGCGCTCCTTCAGGAGTGCTCTTGGTCAGGACAGGTGTTTCTACCTCCATGAACTTTTCATCGTGCAGAACGTTTCGCACCGTGCGGGTGATCTGGTAGCGTAGCGCGAGATTCTTTTGCAGTTCGTCCCCCCGCAAATCAAGATAGCGGTGTTTGAGTCGGGTGACTTCGCCGACATCCTGATTTTCCCATGCCGAAAAGGGAGGAGTGTTTGATGGATTCAATATTTCGAGTTCATCGACATAAACCTCGATGGTTCCTGTCTGGAGTTTTGGGTTGACCATGTCATCGGGGCGAGCCCTCACTTTTCCCACTATGGAGATGACGAAGTTTCCCCGCAATGATTGGGCTTCCTGGTGGGCCAGTTGATCGATTTGCGGGTTGAGCACCACCTGGGTGAGGCCGTATTTATCCCATAGATCAATAAAGATCAGCCCACCATGGTCCCTTCGGGTGTGTATCCACCCGCAAAGGGCGACTACCTGGTCGATGTTTTTTTCTGTCAATTCACCACAGGTGTGCGTACGTTGCATCATATTATCCATTAAATTTAAAGTTGGGAAGCCATCAAAAGACCATCCAAGATACTGAAAATAGGGGGGATTTGCAAGGGGATTCCGCTCGGTCTGACGCCGATTAGAGATTTAACATCGTTTGGGAGTGAAGCTTGGATTTTCCGGGTTTGTAACGTTTGACTTTGATTTGTTTTGCGCACTTTTCCGTCTGGGCGAGATCGTAAGTCGCTTGTATTTTAATCCATGTTTCAGCCGTACTCCCGAAAGCCTTTGCGAGTCGGATTGCCATTTCCGGTGATATGGATGATTTACCGTTGATAACTCTGGACAGGGTGGGGCCGGGCTACCCCAAGGATTTTTGCCCTCTCGGTAACATTCAGGCCGAGGAGAATGCAAGTTAACGGTCCGCTATTGCCCCCACGGCTAATGATCTTCTTCCTGCTCTGGAGCTACACCGGCCTCTTCAGCCTGGGCGCGGAGTTCTTCTTCGTGGTCTTTTTGTTCTTGCAGTTTTTTCTCAGCTTCATAGCGAGCCTGTTCTTCTTCCAGTTCTTTTTTACGGATTTGCTGTTCGATCACCATAAGGGGTTTTATCTTGACGGCGACCGGAATATTTACCGTACTGCACGAACTCACGCAGACACCGCATCCGGTGCAAATCTTTTTGTGGAACCTGGGTTGTTGGTCCTGATTTTGTGTGATGGCACCGGGAATGGGGCAGTCGATGACACATTGCTGGCAGAAACTGGCGCCGTAGGCCTGACATTTCTTTTTATCAAGGATGGCGTACCCCATATTCACATCGGCCGGACTGTCGACTGGTAACAAGGCACTGTCGGGACAGGCAGAAATGCAAGGCAGGTCATCGCACATGACACAGGGATTTTTCTTGGAATCGATGTAGGGCGTTCCCATGACAAGGAATCCGAATTTTTTAGGCGCTTTGACGATTGCGTCTTTAGGACATGCATGGATACATTTGTCACAGCGTGTGCAATCCTGCAGGAACTGTCGTTCGGTGATTGCTCCGGGTGGTCGAATGAGAGGGACTCTCTGGGTAAACTTGTCGACCGTTTCATTGACTTTTTCAATTTTGCCTTGTACGGATTCAATCGCTGGTTTGGCGAAAAAATGGACCCCCTGTTTGATGAGTCCGCGTCGGTCATATTCCGGATCAACTTCGTCCTCTTCTACGACAACTTCTTCTACTTCTGCAGTCACTTCTTTGGGTGAAGATGTTTGCTCGACTTGATCGACTTCGGCGGCTATGGGTTCATCGGATGCGGGTTCGGCGGCTTCGGGTTTGGGGCCGGGTCGGAAGCGGGAAATGAGTCGCTTGAAAAATCCTTTCTTTTCCGCCGGGAGAGAGTCTTCATCCGATTCGGCGATGACCTCCTCTGCTGATTCATCGAGTTGCAGGGATTCATCGAGTTCCTGCTCCTTGGTTTCTTCGTCGTTCTCTTCGATGGGTTTGACATCCAGTTCCGCGGCGGAGTCCATGAAGCGCCCGAAGGAGAAGAGGTCGCGCCGGGAGAATTCTTTTTCTTCCTCAGGAGGTTTCGGTTGCTGGGTGATGGTCTGTTTATCCAGACTCAGTGGGCTGATTTCTTGCGAAGATTCGTTGCCGCGCTGGTCAGGGCTGATGTTATCCATCCCTGTCACCCTTTTCTGCGGGATCTTTTTTTTCTTGAACGTTTCTTTTGCGAGACGATACCGGAAGTCCATGACTTAATTAAGGAAGCCTGTAATCAGTTTTCTGGAAGAAATTAGTGTTTATTGCCATCCAAATTCATCGGCGATGAATTTATAGTCATGCCAGTTTTGAGCATTGGAATTTTCCAGCATATATTCATCGGTTGCCAAAACCAGCGGGTGTCCCTTATTGACAAAAGATTGAACGGATGGGAAGCGTAGAATAAAAATAGTAACGGCGATACGGGCCAATTCAAGGATGTCTGGATGTTGTTTGATCTGTTCAATTATTTCGCTGGCATTTTCTTCGGTAACACCTTGAAACATTCCTGCGGTTTTCTCTTCCAACTCCGGTTTTTCATCGCAAATGTGGACGGATTTTAATTGCAGTTCAAGAATACGCTGATAGTCCTCTTCGTCGAATTCACCATCCATTTTTCCTTCGTCCCAAACCGAGCCATCCAGGTTACGTTCGCCAGGTTTGTCTTTACGTTCCGCCGTTTCACAAAATGTCAGGTTTGCTTCATCAAGTATTATTTTTGCTATGATTTCATTGCTGGGTTGCTGAGCAGACATGGTATTTAATAATCTCCTGAGGACCGGGTTCGATATAATGGCTCGGTTTTCCGCTTGTGGATAGGGAATCTCTATCAACAGAGAAAAGCTAGAAGTCAGTTTTATTAGAATGGGTTTATTTTACCACCAAGTTCGCCGGAATCACAAAAAAAACAAGCAGGTTTTTTCGGGAAGTCTCCCGGTTTCTTTTGCGTTTATTGTGTCTTTGGGGTTTAATGTTTAATATTTGCTCAACAATAATCAGTGATTCGCTGGTGGATTACTATTCACCGCCGAATATAATTTATAAGTTATGAAAAAAGTTTTACTGTTATTTCCTCCGGAATGGGTACCTACCGCGCCTTACCTAGCACTTCCCAGTCTCACAGCCGTGCTTCGTGAAAATGGGATCGATGTTGTGCAAAAAGACATCAATGTGGAGATGTATGATCATATTTTCACGCGAGGTTTTCTCTTGTTCGTCAAAGGGCGCATCGAAAATCGCCTGCGCGATCTCAGAGAAAAGCAGAGGATGGGCTCGATCACTCCGGAAGAGAGAGACATTAAAGGGATGCTCAAGGAGTACACTTTTGTCGATCTCGAACATCACATCAAGGCCGTTGAGAAGGCCAAGGAGATCATGCGTGGACCAGACTTTTATATTGTGTCCAAGGCCGAATGGTCGCTGAATGCTTTTCGTGAAGTGATGGGCTATGTCTCCGCCGCGTATCATCCGGCAGACATCCAGTTTTATCCGGTAGAAAGCAACCTGAATGTTTATCGTTCATGGGTTTCCGATGATTTGTTAAAGGCGCCGCATGATGACACGGTCAATATATACGCGGATATCTGCCGACAATTGGTTTTTCCGGTAATAGAAGATGAGAAACCGGACCTCATCGGCATTTCCATAGGTACGCCTGTTCAACTCATGTCTGGCATAACTTTTTCAACACTTATCAAGGAGAAGTATCCTGATATTCATGTGACGGTTGGCGGTAACATCATCACCCGCTTGCGCGATGAATTCCCCAAGAAGGAGAAGTTTTTCGGTAAGGCCTTCGATTCTATGATTTGTTACGAAGGGGAGCACCCGATTGTCTGGCTATCGGAGGCGTTGGGTGGTAAACGCAAGATGGAAGATGTTCCCAATCTGATTTATCGTGAAGAAAATGGAAGCATACGCGTTAATGAAACCTATCAAGAGAAAGTGAACGAACTGCCGCCGCCAGATTTCGATGGTATTCCGTGGGAGAAATATTTTTCGCCGGAGCGCCTGGTCCCGTATCTGGGTACTCGTGGATGTTATTGGGGCAAGTGTACATTTTGCGACCACGGAGCCGGTTATATTGACCGGTTTCGAGCCAAACACGCCGACCAGATCGTTGAGGAATTGGAATATCTTAAGAAAACATGCAACGCGAAACATTTTCTGTTTACCGATGAATCATTTCCCCCGGCGTTGTTTAAAAAACTTCCGCCGATTATGATCAAGAAAAAGCTTGATATCTATTGGACCACGCTCATTCGTTTCGAGTCCAGTCTGCTGGATCCTGAAGTTTGGGATCGCGCGGCGGAATCGGGGTGTCGCTCGCTTTACTTCGGGCTGGAGTCTGCCAATCAGCGTGTGATCAACCTGGTGAAAAAGGATACCAATATCGCCGCCGCCATAACCAACCTCAGCGAAGCCAAGCGGGTGGGCATCTGGAGTCACGTCATGGCTTTTTATGGGTTTCCCACCGAGACGGGGGAAGAAGCTGGGGACACCCGGCAGTTCCTCCTCGATAACCAGGACATCATCCATTCTGCCGAGATGTACTTTTTCGTTTTATACAAGCACGCGCCGGTGATGAAAATGGTGGATGAGTTGAAGTTGGAAATTAAAGATATTCCAGAACACGATTTTGCGCTGGACTTTTATTACACGCCCGAATCTGGCCAGACTGTGGAAGAGGCCATGGGGCGGTATGAAAGTTTCTATCAAAACGATTTCGAGCCCTGGGCGATGCGGATCAATGCCCGCGAACATGTTTTCCTCTATATCACGCACAACGGGACCAACGATCTTCCAGACCTCTACGTCAAGAATAACGTTGAGCCAGTACGGCAACGACGGTTGTAGTTTTCAAGTTGGTAGCCTGTCCCGGAAACTGTGACTTGAACTGCTTGCTCCATTCGGTTAATCTCATTCCTCTCAATAGAATCAGGAATTGAAATAATGATCAAGACGACTTTGGTCGGGCATGCCTGCCTGCTCATACAATCCGGGGAAACAACCATACTGACCGATCCGGTCTGGTCAAAATACCAGTGGGAGGAACTTCAGGTTCTGTGCCCCAGCATCGTTCTGGAAAGGGAAAAGGTGCCACCGGTCGACGTCCTTAATATTTCCCATCGGCATCAGGACCATTTCGATGTGCGTACTCTGGCTTATCTTGCGAGAAATGAGAGAATCATCACGCCGGATACGATCATTCTTGCGCCTGCGGACAGCCTTCTTCTCGATGTGCTCAATCAACTGGAGTTTAAAAATATAAAGGTCGTTAAAGATTTCGAGCCGATAAAGGTTAAGGATGTGATATTGATACCGACTCCTTCGCGCAATCAGTTGAGCACTTCGGAAGACCATTATCCCGAGCACGGGCTGATTGTGAATGATGGCGAAGTGACTATTTGGAACCAGGTGGATACTCTCGTAAGTCCAGAGATCATTGAAAGCATCCGGCAACTTTATGGCCAGATAGATTTTGCCCATGTCCGCTTTGTTCCTCTGATTGAAGGGAACTTTTCATATCATAAACAGACGGAGCTGCCTTTAAATGAATACTGCACATTTTTAAATGCTGTAAAGACCCTTGCCCCAAAAATGGTGGTTCCGGGGGCCGCTTTCTTTCGGTATCGAGACGAAATCGGTTTCCTGAATAAATATTCGTTCCCGACCACGATAGAACAGTTTATCCGCGATCTTGAGGGTTTTTGCCCCGAAGTGCCATGCAAGTCGTTTTTACACGGAGATGTTGCACATATCACAAAAGACGGGGTTCGTATCGAAAAGCAGTCCTCGGACTTTGTACGCATGCAGGAGGATGACAGCCATCTGGCGACATTCAAACCTATTATGGAGGTTCCTGCTATAAAATCTCAAACCATCGATTTGGCGGAGCATGAAAGAGAAATGAAGGTGGTCGAAAACTTTATTGAAAACTGTTTGCTTGAGCGGATTTTAAACAGTGAATTGCTGGGCGGCTGGCAACACTGGCAGATTGTTTATCAACTGGAAGTGTTCGGGCAGGAAGGTTCCCAGCCATGGTCCATAGATTTTGCGAGTCCTGATAAGCCTCAGCTTCATAAAGGTGATATTGGAAAAATTAACCTTTACGAGGGTATTTCTTCGTCTGAATTGTGCGCCTTGATAGAGGGAAGCACATCGTGGGACTATGTGACCCTGTGCGGAAATTACCGGACGTTTAATAATATTTACCGAGTCACTGACGGCGGATTTGAAATTCCTCCCGAAGACAGATCGAATTACGCCCTGGAACCTTTGATGGATATTTTCCCCTGGGACGGTGATATGGATCGCCGAAAATTCATGAAAGATGTTAAACGCTGGAAAGGGAAAGCCTGACAGTCGAGCCTTGGGTATCGACCGCCGGCACCAGAAACGGTACAGATTCCAAACACAATTATGATTTATGAAAGCTGAATCCTAAATCTGGTATAAGCAATGGGGGTCGGGCCAACCTGCCAAAAAAAGAATTGACAAAATTTGAGATTATGATATTAATATTGATAGTGATTATCAATATTAACTGAATTTGTCTCAGGAATAGCCATGGTCAAGAAAATTAGGGTTTGCAATGGAGCGGGTTGCAAGGCATGGTCATCTTGCTCAATTTATAAAAAATTAAATAGTTTAAAAGGCGAAGATGGTTCCAGTAAAATTGTTAAAATTGAACGGGTCTCATGCTTCAATAAATGTGGCGGCGGGGCTTCTGTTAAAGTTAATGCTGAGGGAGTAAACTCCGCAGGAAATTTTCTGAAATTCAGAACCCCCAGGGAAGCGGTTAATTATTTCTCACATATTTAGTAAAAGTGTTTATTAATGAGGATTTTCATTCCAGCGCATTAATAACCTTCATGCATGGTAGACTCCAGTTGTTTTTCGGGACAATGGAATCTATTGTTGTACCAGCAAATTTTCTATTTAGAAAGGTCAGCTACTCGTCTCTATTGAAACCGCGCAGAGGGATGTCAGGTTTAGAGGCAAAGTCTGTTTGCGGTTCAGGTTGGGGTGAAGACGCGGGTGTTCCAGCTTCAGGCGCACTTTGTTCATCCTCCGCGCCCCGCTTGATTGCCAGAAAAACCGCGATGTCCTGATGGATCAGGTTTTCCGGACACATTTTCAAATGTTGGCGGTAGAAAGGCATATTCATCATCAAGTCATCGTACAGGCAGTCGAGTCCATAGTGACCGAACAGTCCGCGGATCGGTTTGGGTCCCACCAGGAACAAAATACCGCCGGGCAAAAGCGCCCGCACCGAAGAAGCCAGTATCTGCTCGCACACTCCCCGGTCCTGAAAGTAAAACATGGGAATCCATTTGAAGACCATCCCATACTTGTCGTTATAGACATCTTCTAGATGCTTTCTTTCCGGCAGGAAGGAAACCTTTTTTAAATTGTCCAATTGTTTTCGCTTGGCTGCGTAGTCCCACAACTGATGTGCGTTTTTCTGGGCCAGCTCAGGGTCGCTGTAGAGGACGGTGTACTCACGTTCGTGAGTGCAATCAATACACCCGGCGATGACCATGTCGAAGGTATGAACCAGAACACGCTCGACCTTTTCCAGTCGGGCCGACATTCCCGGCGCCATTTCCATGTAATAAATAATCTGATCCAGCGCCAGCGGTTGCAGGGCCGGTTCATCTATTTCCGCATCCCCTTCTGGATAAAACGGAACCGTGTAAACCGATTTGATGTTGTCCGTCTCCGGAGGGAAGCCATTAAAAAACCATTTCCAGTTGTACTGGTACTCCGGGATCTTCGCGGGCAATTCAGTTTGCGGGTTGACATTCCACTCCGGATGAAATGAAACTTCTGTTCTATCTTCCCCATCCACCAGAGTGAAAGAGTTGACCGACACCAGCACCTCTCTCTGGCAGGACGGGTTACCGCCAATCGTCCGGTTGATGTATGGAATCGGATTGGTCTCATCATAGCAGGTGACCTTGTAGATATCTCCGTTATGGACCGTTAGGCAAAGTTTAAAGTCATCACTAAAGTATCGCCACGGCGGGTTGGGTTGCGGGGTCCAGGTGACCTCGTGTGAGCGGTTAGTGTCCATGAACACCCGTAAAATATCATCTTCCCCTTCAGGCGCCTTGGGTATGAAAAAAGACGCGAAGATATTATAGGCCGCGGTCGAAGGGTAGGTCGGCAGACCGCGATAGCGAAGCGTACCCAACGCCACTTCACGCGACTGATCCTCATAAATTCCCCAGAGGAACTCGAACACCGCGCCGCCGCTTCCTGGGAGGGTGGACTGAAACAACTCCACCACCGGGATGATATCCAGCCTGGCCCAGTTGACCTGAAACATAAAGCTCAAAAAAACTTTGCGATCCTCAAAATTTCCATCGGGCAACGCGTAAAGCGAGTCCTTCGTCAGCTTGACATTGTATTTGCCATCGCCAAGCGATTCCAGATTCTCCTTCGTATAAAAGTAGTTCACCTCCGACAGCGGGACCCGCCAGACTTCAGCGGCTTTCTCGCGCAGAAACTCCAGAGTCATATCCTCCCACCCCGGCTGACCTTTGATATCTATCTGCGACTGAAACGTGCGCGAGCGCGGTTGAACGCCAATCCATTGTAAAGAGTCCAATTGCATACGGGCCTGTTCCAGACAGGTTTCACCCGTAGACGGGTCCGGACTCCATTTGGCTTCATGAAGCGGGTGTCCGCCCGGGTCCGTTCCCAGGAAGCGTCGACCCTCGGCGTTGTAGAACGCCATGTGCCCCGTCGGGTAGACCTTGGCTCGCGTGTTGGCGATGCTCGGTGCGTCGCCATCGTGCAGGAAAGTGGCGCCGTTGAGTTTAGTAGTTTTCAGTTGCGCAAAGTTATCGCGGATAGATGCGGCAGAAGCTTCATTGCCATCAAACGAAAGCGAGCCAGGACGAGACAAAGCCGCTAGGATTTTTTTCTCCAGCACAGGATATTCCTCAAATTCTTAGAGTTGATAAAAACGCTGATTATAGAGAGCCCCATCGCCTCCTGTCAATGAAGAGTGAGGGAAATGAGCGATTACAGGGCGATCTCAAACTCCCGTTTGGTGTCATTCTGAACTGGCAGGTCCCTGAAAAACTCCCGAAATTGTCATCCTGAGCCTCGTCAAAGACCCCCTTCAATAATACTGTGGGGTGTCGAAGGATCTCGTTTGTGATTTTCTTCTTCACCTAATTATGTGGCTAGCCATGTGTCGCTTAAAACTGTTACAATACGCCCATGTCGCTGAATATTGCTTTGATAAATATGCCCTTCGGGTTTCATATCTACCCCTCTATCCAGTTGGGGACCCTCTCGACTTTGCTCAAATCCAAAGGCTATCCGGTGAAGGGCTATTATCTGAACCTTCACTTCGCCCACCAACTGGGCATGCCGGTATACAACAAACTTTGTGAAAAACGGTTTCTCATCGGCGAATGGCTTTTTTCTCACCTGCTGTTTGGCGAGAATCCGAAAAATCAGGACTACCTGAACCATTTTGACTCTTACATGGAAATCGTTTGTCAGTCCATTGACCGCCCGCGCGAATTTTTGACAGATGTCAAAACAAAAATGGTTCCCGAATTTCTGCAATGGGCCGTCGAGGCCGGTAACTGGGGCCAGTACGACGTGATAGGCTTCTCCTCGACCTTCAACCAGAACGTTGCCAGCGTCACACTGGCCAAGCTGATTAAAGAAAAACACCCATCTGTCAAAATCATGTTTGGCGGGTCCAATTTTGAGTCTGAAATGGGACTGGAATATTTTCGCGCGTTCCCGTGGATTGATTTTGTCGTTCCCGGTGAAGCAGAAGGAGTTTTGGTTCCGCTTATTGAGTCCCTTGAAAACGGAGGGAAACCGCCAAAAGGAGTCGTGTACAGGAAGGGTGGCGAAATAGTTTTCGAAGACAACCACGAGATGCTGAACGACTTCAGCGAGAACGCGGTGCCTGATTACGATGATTTTTTCGAGCAGTTACAACAGATCGATCCGCACTCGCCATTGCTGGAAAACCCGATCATCCTTTACGAAACCGCGCGCGGTTGCTGGTGGGGCGAGAAGCATCACTGCACTTTCTGTGGGCTGAATGCCAACACGATGGAATTCAGATCCAAGCCGATCGAACAGGTTCAGGCCGATGTCGCCTATCTGGCGCAACGTTACGACTCGTTCCGCTTCCGCTTTGTGGATAATATTCTGGAGTTAAAATACATCGAAGGCATTTTCGGAGAAATGGCCCGCAATAATTTCGACCTCCAGTTTTTTATCGAAGTGAAAAGCAACCTGACCAAACAACAGATTAAGTCGCTTGCTCATGGCGGGGCTAATGTGATTCAACCCGGAATCGAAAGCTTCAGCTTGAACCAGTTGATGGCTATGGATAAAGGCGTGCGTCCCCTGCAAAATATTCTGTGCATGAAATGGGCGATGTATTACGGGATCGAAGTGAACTGGAATATTTTGATCGGATTCCCCGGCGAGACCAATGAAGATTATCGTAATCAAATCGATTTGATCAGACTGCTATTTCATCTGCCGCCGCCGGAATGTGTTGGCGACTTGTACCTCGAGCGGTTCAGCCCCTATTTCTCTCGTCCCGAAGAGTATGGAGTCACAATTAAAGCGCCAGGAGAAGCTTACTCTTACGTTTACGATTCGCCCGACATCGATTTATTTAAAATCGCTTACGATTTCGAATTTACGTCAGAGAATGAAATTGATCCGGAGCTCAGAAGCGAATTGCTCCACACCGCCCAGGAGTGGAAGGAAAGACACCAGTCCGATGATATCCCTTACCTGATATTTACCAAGTCGATGAACTTTGTGACCATTTACGATGACAGGACGGCAGGAAACACCGTTAAAAAAAGACTTGAAGGACCGTCCGCCTGGACCCTGCTGTTTTGTAACGAATCGGCAAAAAGCATGGACCAGATCAAAGAGCATATCCGTGAATTGGGGGTAGAGGAGGAATCCGCGGCGGAAAAGGCGGTTCAGCAGTTAGAAGATATGGGCATTTTATACGGAGAAAAAGGCAAATACCTGACGCTTGCACTCCCACATAACGCCAACCTGTGATTATAAAATCATAACGCAAACCTGCAAATATAAGGGGATACCCGCCCCCCCAGAGGGCGTATATGCGAGAATCCCCAAATTTCTTGATTTTTTGGGTCCTGCGAGCGCAGAATCTTCAGTTTCCTGTTTGTATTTAGAGTGGGTAGTAAATTTGACAGGAGAGGTTGAAAACTCTATAATTTTTAGCTCAATCCTTAAATACAACGAGTTGGCCCCCAATTGAATTACTGGCCGGTTTTGTTGTGATCGACAACATTGATCAGTTATTTCTGAAAGACTTATCCTACAGAAGGCAATCCCAAAATGGCAGAGATCGAAGAAGGCAGGAAGTACGAAAAAATTGCGTTGGATTGTTTGAAGCAGAACAATCTTTCAGAAGCAGAATCCAATTTCCTCCAGGCCTTGAAACTCATGGAACAGTCCGGGGACGAACAGGGTCAGGCCTACGTGCACGGGAACCTGGGCAACCTGTGCTTTCAGAGTCGTCGGCTGGATAAAGCGGAAGAATATTACAGCAAAGCGTTGACTTATATGGAAAAGGTAAATGATGTCAGGGGAATAGAGAGCTCCCTCGGCAACCTAGGAAGCGTTCTTTTTTATAAGGGCAAGTTGGACGAAGCTGATGAAACTTATAAAAAAGCCCTGAAACTGCTTGAGCAGGCCAATGACACCGAAGGCCAGAGCGTCTACAACGAAAACCTGGGCAACGTGAGCCTGAAAAAAGATGATCTGGAAGCGGCGGAAGATTTTTTCAATCGCGCCAAAACACTGCTCGATGCCGAGAAGCATAAAGACCGGATAAGTCAGATAGAGAGCAAGATCACAGACTTGCAGAAACATCCAAAATATGTTGAAGGCAAAGAAAAAAGTTTGCTCAATGAAATAGAATCAATGAAACAGGCCGGGAAGAAAAAGGAGATCCTGACCAAATATCAGGACCTCGAAGAACTGTATTGTCAGGGGCGCAATATGGAGAAGGCCGCAGAGGTGATTAAGAAGTCGATCAAACTGTTCGAGGAGTTGGGCGACAAAAACTCATCTGGAATATGTATGGGTAATCTGGCGGGAATTTTACTTCAGCTGGGATACTCAGGCCAGCCAGAGCAGTTCGATAAAGCCGAGGAATATTGCAAACGCGCGCTGGACATCATCCAAACAGGGCAGGATAAGCGTCGTCAGTCCTACCTGCTGGGTAGCCTGGGCAACATTTACCTGCATAAAAAAGAACTGGACAAGGCATGGGAGCATTACAGTCAGTCTTTAGGGTTCATGGCAGAGCTAGGCGATACCCTGGGAGAAGCCCGCGGCTATTCCAACCTGGGTAACGTGCGGCTTTTACAGGAAAACTATGACGATGCGCGAGTTCAGTTTGAAAGCTCACTGGAACTCATGGAGCAGTTGGAAAACAGACCCGGCATAGCTCAGCAATGTGATTCGCTGGGCGACATCCATTTGAAGAAGGAAAACCTTCATGAGGCAGAAATTTTCTTCAGTCGGGCAAGCGCCCTGTATGAAGCAATGCAGGACCCAAAAGGCGTGCAACAGGCGCAGGACAAGCTCGTGTATATCATGGGGCGACCCGAATACCTTGGGCGCAGACAGGAAGAGCTGTTGAGCGAACTCAAGAAACCCGAACTGGAGAAAGACGATAGGTCCCGAATGGCATTGCTGGATGAATTGGGCAACCTCTATTTTCTGGCGGGAGAGATGGATAAGGCTGTTTCGACAATGCGGGAAACATCTGCGTTACAGGAAAAATTGAAAGACGAGGTCGGTCTGGGCGCCACCCTGGACAGTTTGGGCGGGATTCTGAAAGACATGAGTGACCTTGAGGGAGCTGAGGAATGTCTCAGTCGAGCCATGGAGATCAAAGAAAAGCATAATGACACCCAGGGGATGGCAGAGCTTTATGGAAACAGGGTTAACGTGCTTTTGATGCTTGATAAAATCATGGAAGCAGAAAAGCTTATCAAGAAGTCCATGAGCAAAAACAAGAAAAGTGGAAATGAAGTCGGGCTGATGAACGATTATCGCAACATGGGTAATCTGAGTATGCAAAAAAACGATTGGAGCAATGCCGACCACTTCTATAAGAAAGCATTGGAGATAAATACCAAGTCAAAAGACAAGTATGAAATATCCGAGGACTACAGAAACCGTAGCAACCTTTACCTGCAAAAAGAAGACTGGAACCTGTGCGAAAAATTAACCCTGGAATCTCTCAAGATATCCGAAGAGATTAACGATTTACGAAATGTTTGCCACGACAGTCGAATTTTAGGGAAAATTTATCTGGAGAAGAAATCCAGGAACAAGCAGGAAGAATATTACAAAAAAGCTCTCGAGATAAGTAATCAGCTCAAAGACGAAGTTGAGCAACGTATCGACCACAGAAACCTCGGAGAGCTATGCCTGGGGCGGGGATACAGAGAACGGGCAAATGAACACTTTAAGGCCGCTCTGGAAATTTCTCTCAAAAAAACCGACAAAAAGGAAATCGCTACAGACTACCGCCATATGGGGAATCTGAGTTTTAACAATGGGGAGCGCGCCGAGGCAGAGAAGTATTATCGCGATGCTCTCGAACTCACCATGGAAGTAGGTGATAAAAATGGTACCGCGCAGGATTATACCTACATAGGCAATCTGAAATTTAAAGACGGCAAGATTGACGAAGCCGAGGTCAACTTTGATAAAGCGGTGGATTATTTTAAGGAAGCGAATAATACACCAAGTCTTCTGCAGTTATTTTTGACAGTAGCGCGAATGGAATTAATCGTAAGCAGAAAAGAGCAAAGTGAAAAATATTTGGATCAGGCAAGAATAATCTGTAAAGATCTTGGCGATCCCGAAGCCATAGTCAAGTCCATCGAAGAGATTGAGAAGGTAAAAGACAGCGTTGACGTAAATAGATAATTTGCGAGCAGGAATACGTTTCCGTGGTGATAGGAAAAAACTGCTACGGCATAGGAAATTTACTGATAAAAAAGGTGGAGGCTAGAAAATAAAGTTAGGAGCGTTGGGCGACTTTGAGATTGTGGCTTTGACGCCCATTTGTTCTTTGGTTAGGTCTGATGGCAGGTCTGAGGAGTCTGAAGTGGTTGAAATCATTAGCTTGAAGAGGGTGTTAGATTTAGAAGGCAAGTTTATGAAAATATATAATGAAGGATAGCAAGCAGTTGAAGGGGAGTCCCCGGCTTTTTCACGCAAAAAAAAAGGGCCGTATTTCCTTGACATCGATATTGAAATTAAATATAAATTGCCTATATCATAGGTAGAAGGGGCAAAGGGTTTAACTCCTTTTTGTGCCTTTATTCATGCGTTAGCGCGGAAAGTGTAATAGGTCATCTTATGAAAGTAAGCTATAGTCCGCAGCTGATGGAAGAGGCTGTATTCCGTCACCTTAATCATCTAGAGAGATCGGGTTACCGTGCCGGATATGATGAGTACCATTCCCTAGCCGATCCCATCTATGAGCTTCCAGAAGACGATAGAGAAATAGCCTTCGCGAAGGTTAATAAAATTTTCTTTATTGAGCGTCTCAAACTGGGAGAACACGTTCTCAGAGCGCTTGAGGCCGTAGGGTTAATTCCTAAGCGAAAGCGCGTTTCGAGAAAAGCACAACTGGCCGCGGCCGCTATGGAATCCGATGGCTATGCAGGTGAGTCTGAACAGTGCGACTCGGATACGGGTTCCGATGAAACTAGCTTGGAAGACCAGCCCCCCCTCCCCACCGATACCGATCAGCAAGAAGAAAACCCCACAACAGACGAAAGTTCAGAAGAAGACGAAAGTTCAGAAGACGCCGATGGCGTTATCTCATATGACTTGGCGCGTGAGTTCGAAGAGCGCATTAACGAAGTTACCGTGAAGCGCGCTATCAACAAAGTTGATGAAGGATCGAATGTCTTGAACCGGATTTCAGGCAGGCCCGTGATAGAAATGCGCGTGCTTGCCAGCCGTTTCTGTAACCCGGAAGAAGCCCAGGAGTTGGATGCGTTTCTCATTCAAGAGTTCATGCACGCAAAAGATATGGTTGATCCGGAGTTCGATTACGAGGATGCGTTTATTCCCGGCAACCCATCAGTAAAAAATCTGATTACAGCGCGGTTTCGACTGCTTTGGAACATGTATGTTGATTCACGTTTAGGGCGTGCGGGAATCATTTCCACCATGCCAAAAGAAGCGCGTTACAGAGAATTTGATAACTTTTACAGGAAGATTCCCGAGAAGCAGCGACGAGGGATATTCGAAGGAATCTGGCGGACAGATACTTTTACGCATGAAGAGTTGCTGTCCATGGCGACCGACCTTGAGTCATTGATGAGCAAGTATGTTGATGATGTCGACATGTCGGAAGAGGAAAGAGATTATATTCATCTGCAAGGTTCGCCGTGCCCATTGTGCAAATTCCCCACCTACAACTGGGTGGATGACCCTGAAAGTATTTGCGATGAGATGGTAATCGAAGCAATTCAGATTGATTTCCCGGATTGGGAAAGTAAAGACGGTGGTTGTGATCGTTGCATAGAAGTTTATGAGTTACGGGCCGGCGTGTAACAAACAGTCGGTTGCGTTAAAAGTGACTTAGAGGTTGTTTTTTAGTGAGGTGTTAAAACATGATAAATATTTTATTTTACAGAAAGGGGGGAACTGGAGTCAGGGGCGTTTAGACCTACGCCTTTTGAAGTGACAGTAAAAGTTAGTTTTAGAAGTAAATTCCAATAGTCTTATGTCTGTTCAATAAGAAGATTGAAAGGGAGGGCAAGTTTTATGAGATTAAATAGAAGGAAATTCTTGCAGGTGAGTGCTGGTGTAGCTACGGCTATGGCTCTGACAAGCAAGAAAGTAGGAGCACAATTAAAGCC
>Ga0066837_10000525_pt1 | contig 17576 bp, 9 predicted proteins | sample ETNtaG_25_FD_66730 | JGI IMG/M metagenome (GOLD analysis project Ga0066837, IMG submission 66730) | Marine microbial and viral communities from oxygen minimum zone, Eastern Pacific Ocean - ETNP201302SV86 | ecosystem: Environmental > Aquatic > Marine > Oceanic | place: Pacific Ocean: Eastern... | reverse complement strand
CCGAAGAAGGTGCGCCAAAACCTTACACATCAGCCCGTCTTAATACACGTTACAAAGCCGACTTTAAATACGGACGCATTGAAATGCGAGCAAAAATGCCTGAAGGGCAAGGAAGTTGGCCGGCGTTTTGGATGATGCCTACTGATGAAGTATATGGCGGTTGGCCGCGCTCTGGTGAAATTGACATAGTTGAAGCCGTGAACCTTAAAGCTGCTGATGCTGAAGGCAACCCAGAGAGCCATATCTACGGAACCCTTCATTATGGTCAGGAATGGCCAAACAATGATAGTTCTGGCCAAGCTTATTCGCTTCCCGACGGCGCTAACCCTGCCGATGACTTCCATACCTACGCGGTAGAATGGCAAGAAGGGGAAATTCGCTGGTATATGGATGGGTATCTTTATGCTACCCAGCGTCGCTCTGAAGTACGTTATAACGCCAATGGTGAAGCCTCTGGCCTGTCCCATCGTGGCTGGTACGCTGAATATTACGAACAAGGCACAGGCGAGCTAACAACACACTGGGATAATGCGCCATTTGACCAAGAGTTTTATCTGATTCTAAACTTTGCGGTAGGTGGCGATTGGCCAGCCAATGTAAATGAAACCGGTATTGATGCTGAAGCATTCGCAGAAGGTCAAACCTTCGAAGTAGATTATGTACGCGTATATGAATGTGCGTCAGACCCAGATACTGGAAAAGGCTGTGAAACTGTACGCCCTGGATACGATTCATTAGACGATGCACTAGTGGAAGGCGCTGCGCCAGTACCTACTCCGCCTTCGACCGGCATTCCTCAAAACCTAACGATTTTTGACGGTGCGCCGAACCCTAACTGGCCAGCATGGGATTGCTGTGGTGGCACTACACCTGAACTTGTAGAAGATTCAGAGCAGGGACAAGTTTACGAGTTTACTATTAACGAAGCGCCAACGGTAATGGGCTTTATAAGCCGCAGTCAGTTTATTACTGACCCAGAAGGAGAAGCTTCGCCATTCGACGCCTCACCAATCGAAGAGACGGGCAGCGTTAAATTTGACCTCAAAGTGACGTCACTTCCTAACAATGCAACGACAAACTGGCTATTTAAAGTAGAAAGCTCAGAAGGTTCGACCTTTGCTGAGCTGCCTTTGATGGACGGCTACGTAGGCCCAGCAGACACGGCCGGCGCGACACCAGAACAAGGTGTGTGGGAGTCTTATGAATTTCCATTGAGCGCGCTAGCACAAGCCGGCCTTGATACCAGTGCCATCGACGTCATTATGGTTTTCCCTGCATGGGATACAGGTAACGGTGCTGTGTATCGCATGGCGAACGTAGAAATTTCTCAGGAAGGTGGCGTTAGCTACCCTGAGTTAGTTATCTTCGAGGACGGTCAAAACCCTAACTGGCCTATGTGGGATTGCTGTGGTGGTTCTACGCCAACTGAAGAAATGGATGATGAAGCGCATGGCCTAACTGCAGAATTCCGCATTGGTGCAGAGCCAACGGTAATGGGCTTTATTACTCGCTCTGAATCTGGCGGTGGCGATACCCCATTTGATGCCACAGCGCTAACAGACGGTGGTTTACTACAGTTTGAAATGCGGGTGTTGAGTGCGCCAAACAATCCAGATTCAACATGGCTATTTAAAGTTGAGTCAAACGGTGCATCAACCGCGGTAGAACTTCCTTTAGCCGATAGCGTTGAAGGCCAAGCCCCTGTTGAAGGTGAATGGCAAACATACACTTTCCCTATTTCAGATTTACAGGCCCGTGGTTTAGACGTAAGCGCGATTGACGTCATCATGGTATTCCCTGCTTGGAGCACTGGTGAAGGTGCAGTCTATCGCTTAGACAACGTTAAAATTTTCCACCCTGACAACGGCGCAGAAACACCTGCTGGCGGCCTTACTCTATTTGCAGATACAGCTGCTGATCAATGGCGCATTTGGGATTGCTGTGGCGGTTCAACACCCACTGAAGAAGTAGACGATGCAGAGCACGGCACGGTAGCTGAATTCCGCATCGGCGCAACGCCAACAGTAATGGGTATTATTGCTGATGACGGTCATTCGTACGACGCATCTGCGCTACTAACAAACGGTGTAGTGCGCTTTGAGATGAAAGTAAGCTCAATGCCTAACGACGCATCGGCGCCTTGGTTATTTAAAATTGAGTCTATCAATGTGTCATCGGCGGTTGAGCTACCGATTTCAGCAAGCCTTGAAGGTGTAGATCCTGTTGAAGGCGAATGGCAAACCTATACATTCCCGCTTCAAACCCTGTACGACGCGGGCTTAGACATCAGCGCCATCAACGTCATTATGATGTTCCCGGCATGGGGTTCAGGTGAAGGCGCAGTATACCGCGTTGATAATGCAGAAATAGCCGCACAGTAACAAAGCGGATGCCGCTCTAGCACCCTAAAGCGGCACTCTCCATTTGATAAGAATTAGTAGGGCAATTATGAAAAACACATCTTTTAAGAAGACCCAGCTTGCCACATCAATGGCGTTGTTGATGGGCTCCACACTCGCACTACCTACTTACGCGCAAGACGCTGAGACAGCGACACCTGCAGAGGGCGAAGTAGAAGTTATTCAGGTTAGCGGTATTCGCGGCAGTATGATCCGTTCTATGGACTTAAAACGCAGTTCAAGCGGTGTGGTTGACGCTATATCAGCAGAAGAACTGGGTAAATTTCCTGATACTAACCTCGCTGAAGCATTGCAGCGCATTACGGGTGTAACTATCAGCCGAAACAACGGTGAAGGTAGCCAAATTACCGTGCGGGGTTTTGGCCCAGAGTTCAACTTGGTAACCCTTAACGGACGCCAAATGCCAGGCACAGGTTTTACTCGCTCTTTCGACCTTGCCAACCTTTCATCTGAAGGCGTAAACACGCTAGAGCTTCAGAAAACGGCCCGCGCAGAAAACCCGAGCGGCGGCTTAGGTGCAACGGTAAATATCATCACTATGAAGCCACTGGCTCAGTCAGGCCAAAATGCGACTATTTCGGTTAAGGGCATTTACGATACGTCTAACGAAGCGGGTGACGATGTAACGCCAGAGATTGCAGGCGTTTACACTAATACCTTTGCAGATGATATGTTCGGATTCGGCGTGTCATTCTCACACCAAGAGCGTGATTTCCAGCAGCAGTCAGCAAATATTCAAGGGTGGGTACTGCAAGAAAACGACGATCTGCCTCAAAACATAGACCCAAGCAATGTTGTTGATAACCGCACTAACATTACTAATGCGGCGTTCTTTCCAAAAGACATGAACTACAGCATCAATGACGTGCAGCGTGAGCGTCAAAACGGCCAAGTAACCTTCCAGTTCCGTCCAGTTGATGAATTTACCGCAACAATAGACTACACCGCCTCTCGTGCAACTACCGGCACTAACAGTGTAGGTTGGGGTATTTGGAATAACTTTGGTGCAAATATCAATGCCTACGAACTCGATGAAAACGGTACGGCCGTTTATGCTGATATCAGCGGCGATGACGGTTCGTTTACAGCAAGTCGAAACACAACTCGCGTTGATGCTCGCTCATTGGGTGTAAACCTAGATTGGATGGTAAATGACGACTGGCATCTACGTCTCGACTATCACGACTCGTACAACAAAACTGACAACGGTTATGATGAAGGGCTAGGTAGCGCCGGACAAATTATTTTAGGTTCAAATCAGCTGGATTCAAAAGTTTATGACTACCGTGAAGGTGAAATCCCTCAGGTCTTCGTTAACTGGAACAACGGCACTAACGAAATCATGCCGGGCGAGATTGACTCTAACTTCAGCCAGTTTATCTATTCACCGGGCCGCTCTGACATCGAGCAGCTGCAGCTTGACGGCACCTGGTACAACTCTGCGTGGGACATCCCGCTCGTTAAAATTGATTTTGGTGTTGCACGTACTGAGCAGTCGCTGAGTGGTTTTACTGCGTGGAGCGGACTCCGTGGCGGACCGGGCTTTAGCCCATCTTTCACTGAAATTTTCCCAGACAGCATGTTCGTTCGTAACGATACGTCAGGCTTCTTAGATGCCTTTGATGGTGGTGGCGCGGGCATGAACCCTGGCTATTACTACACCTTTGACTTTGATGAAGCCATTGCTCGTCAACTACAATTCATCACTGCTGACGTGGTGGGTGAGAGCAACGCGTATTCTATCGACCCGTATTTCAGCGGCGATCCTTCAGTAAGCAACGTAGAAGAAACAACAGATTCAATCTATGTGCAAACAGAGTGGGACTTTGAAGTTAGCGATTACTATGTACAGGTTAATGCAGGTCTTCGCTACGAAGAAACCGAGGTACCTAGCACCGCGGAAGTTCGCGTTCCTATCCAAGTAAACTGGGTTGCAGCGGGTGAATGGATTACCGTATTCCAAGAGGGTGTTGAAGAGCAAGACTTCACCGGTAAGTACGACGTGCTTCTGCCTATGTTCGACGTAAAAGTCGATGTAACAGACGATATTGTTGCCCGTTTCTCTTGGGGCAAATCAATTACCCGTGCACCTATCGGCTTTTTACAAGGCGGACGTTCATTTAGCGGAAGCCCTAAAATTGGCTCGAGGGTAGTATCTGAAGGCAGTACCGACCTTAAACCTTATGAGTCGACTAACTTAGACTTATCTTTCGAATGGTACTATGACGAAGCAAGCTATGCGTCAGTAGGCCTGTTCAGAAAGTCAGTGAAGAACTATATCGATACCCAAGGCAAACTTGAAACTTTCGATGGCCTTAACGATATTTACCAAGGCCCAAGATGGCAAGAAGCTGTTTCTGCGCTTCAGGCAGAAGGCATTCAGGCCACCGACAGTAACATTTACGACTACTTCAGAGAAGCGGGCTACGCTGATGCAGACGGCGTTGTTGAGCCTAACTCAGACGACCCGCTTATCGAGTGGAATGTGGTTAAGCCGCGTAACCTTGATGATTCTAAAACCGTTGAAGGTATCGAACTTGCTGTTCAACACACATTTGGTGAAACGGGCTTTGGTTTTGGTGCCAACGCAACGCTGGTTGATGGTGACGTAGAGTACGACCCGTACAACCTTGAACAGCAAAACCCGCTGGTAGGTATCAGTGACTCGGCCAACTTCCAAGTGTTTTACGAGAAAGAAGGCCTGTCTGTAAAAGTCACTTACGCATGGCGTTCAGACTACGTAGTAGGCATTGGCCAAGCACAAGGCTCGGCGGATAACCCAGCGACTCAGTTCGATACGTTTGGTCAGGTTGACGCCAGCATCAACTACGATGTGAATGAGCACCTAACCGTGTTCTTAGAAGGTGTAAACATCAACGACGAAACCGAGCGTGGTTACGGCCGCTTTGAAGAGCAATTCTTATTTGCTCGTCAGTATGGCCCTCGCTACACGCTAGGTGCTAGATACAGCTTCTAAGTTTAATAAGCACTTACGATAAGGGCCTTTTTAAGGCCCTTTTTTTGTACCTGCTATATCTATTTGTAAATACACGTTTAGGCCCGCTATTCTTACCGGTTAGGTAATACCCATCATAAGTAAGAAGGCCAACGGAAGTTTAACTCGCCCGTTCTGCAATAACGCTAATCAGTAACCGGCGTGCCATCTTCGTTAAACTTCGCAATTGCCGCGCCTGACGTTTTCCACTGTTCACGCTCTTCATCTGTAGCTTTAGGCGAAAACCATCCAACGAAGGCGTAAAATATCCCTATCAGGGGAGCCGTCCAACAGGCGAAAGCAAGAGGGATATACAGAAAGTTTTCCAAGTTGGCGCCTGAAATACCGAGACCTAGCGCCGATATCACAAAGGCACCACCGGCATTCCAAGGAATAAGCGGAGACATTAGCGTTCCCCCCTCTTCAATACCTCGCGACAGGTTAAGCGTAGAGTAGCCCATACCGCGATAAACAGGGGAATACATCCGTCCAGGTAAAGCCACCGATAGATATGGGTCGCCAGCTACTAGGTTAGTAGCAAACGCCGTTCCTACCGCCGCAACTTTAGTACCGGCAAAGGTTTTGGCTTTACTTTTTATAGCGTTGATAATGCTTCGCAGCGCAATACAGATTAGATCGGTAAATAGGTAGGTGGGCAGAGGTTTGTTGACCAAAAACAGAAACGTCGCCAGGTTTTAGGCTGGCGACGTTGTTTGAGAACGAGCGGTAAGGCTTTAATCTACTCTTGGCAGATTATACTCGCTGATTTAGCAGAATCAGGCGTAAATTGAATATCTGCTACACTCAAGCTTGCTTTACCTGCACTGCCTAGTTCAAATGGTACAACAAGACCGGTGAAGTCAATGCCCTCGTCAACAAAGCACTGCAGGTCAATGCTTACGTTCGTCCACGTATCAGCAGGTATTGCTTTAAGCTGCTCGCTAATATCAATCTGCGTTGAGCAACTGCCCGCAGCATCCCCTTCGCCTTCACAGTTCATACCAACCGTTACAGGCTGCGTGATATCTGAGTGACGACTCACGTTAAAGCTTAACGCACCTTCAGTAAGTAGCTGTGCGCTTAAATCTTCGCGGAAGAAGCTCTTACTTGCAAAGCGCATAGCGGCAAATTCAGACCCATCGAAGGTAATTTTACGGGCATCTTCTTGCACTTCTTTGTCGACAGTACGGTAAGTAAGGGCACCAACGGTATGTGTACTTGCATTAACCGTTAGTGAGTCATCACCCGAATAAAGCCATAGCACCCATGGAGACTGAACCGCCCCATTTAGGATTTCCATTGGCGTATTGCTGTCAGTGCTCACTTTAATTTCGGTATTTAGCGTATCGCTCAATACATTTTCAGCGTCAAAGGTTAACCCAAAGCCATAAGGCAGAAGCGGTTCATAGGTTTCATCGCCTTTATTCACAATTTGCTGTGGTTCAGACGGCCATGAGAATGAAAGCTTGCCTTTAAAGTCCTGCTTACCAAAAAGCACATCTGCGACTGCCGCGCCTTCTGAGCCCGGTAGCCATGCGGCGACAAACGCATCAGAGGCATTAAGTTCTGCATTTATCCACATAGGGCGGCCGCTGATAAATACAGATACAACTGGAATACCTTGTGACTTCAGCTTTTCAAGTAGTGCTAAGTCTTTCTTGCTGCCGTGTTGGTAAATTAGCGTTTCTCTATCGCCATGCCCTTCGGCATAAGGCTCTTCACCGAATACCACAATGGCAACATCAGGCTTTTCTTCGAATGAACCGTCTACAGAAAGGATAGCGTCTCCTCCGGCGCTTTCAGCATGCTGCTTAATACCATCGTAAATGGAGGTGCCGCCCGGGAAGTCTTCGTTAGTATTGTTGGTACCTTGCCACGTAATACTCCATCCACCGGACTGCTTGCCAATGTTGTCAGCGCCGTCACCGGCAACCAATATGCGCTTGCCCGCAGATAATGGCAGGGTTTTGTTTTTATTTTTAAGTAGCACTAGCGATTCACGTACCGCCTGGGCCGCTATTTCACGATGCTCGGCTTTACCAATTAAAGAACGATCGCCAGATAATGGACGATTTGCTGGGCTTGGCTTATCAAAAAGGCCTGCGCGCACTTTTACACGCAGAATACGACGCACTGCATCATCAATGCGCGACATCGCTATAGTGCCATCTTTCACCTGTGCAAGGGTATTGTCGTATAGTACCTTCCAGTCATTTGGCACCATGAAAATATCTAAACCTGCATTAATAGCTTGGGCGCAATCTTCGTTGTTACACCCTTTCACCTGCCCATGGCCGTTCCAGTCGCCTACCACAAAACCGTCAAAGCCCATCTGGTCTTTCAGCACGTCGGTTAGTAGATATTTATGGCCGTGAAGCTTATCGCCATTCCAGCTGTTAAACGATGCCATAACCGACTGCGCACCAGCCGTTAGGCCACCCACATAACCTTGCGCGTGAATATCAAACAAGTCTTGTTCGCTAGCCACGTTGTTACCTTGATCGTCGCCGCCAACAGTACCACCGTCACCCACAAAGTGTTTTACTGTGCTGATTACACGCTGGTCGCTTAAGAAATCTTTGTCAGCAGCACCTTGAAGACCTTTAACAACTGAAGCAGCATACTCCCTTACAATCGCAGGATCTTCAGAGTAGCTCTCATAGGTTCTGCCCCAGCGGTCGTCGCGCACAACGGCAACCGTGGGCGCAAATACCCAATCGATACCCGTCGCCATGACTTCTTTCGCAGTGATATGCGCTATTTTCTCTACTAAATCTGGGTTATTAGCCGCGCCTAAACCAATGTTATGGGGAAATAAGGTCGCACCAATAACATTGTTATGACCGTGCACGGCATCGGTACCCCACATGGTAGGAATACTTGAACCATCTAGGCTGTCGTCCACCGAGGCTTGATAGAGTTTCTCGGCAAGCGCAACCCAATCTTCAGGGGTTGCATGCTTGTCGTTGTTAGGAAACGCACCACCGCCGTTAAGATAAGAACCAAACCCATATTTACGCATATCCTCAACAGTAATATTGCGAATTTCTGGCTGGATCATCTGCGCAATTTTCTGTTCCAGGGTCATGGTAGAAAGAATATCTGAAACCTTTTTTTCAACAGCAGAGTCTGACTTTACTTCGATATCTAACTTGGGCCAGATCTCACTGGCTTTATTCGTTTTCTTTAAGGCACTGTTAACTGAAGAAGCGTCTTCATCGGTTGCGCAAGCACTGACTAAAACACCTACTAATGCGCCTGTAACAACCTTCGCGATTAGACTTTTTCGCATGATTAATCCTCGTTACTTTTCAGTGGTTTGAAATTTAGATACGCGACTTCCTACAAGGCCATAGTAAGCAATGTAGAGATAGCACGAAGCGGGTAATAGGAATGACAATGTGCCCCCAATCGAGTCGGCCAGCATTCCTTGTAATAGCGGAATAATGGCACCGCCGACAATGGCCAAACATAAAATGCCTGAACCTTGTGGCGTGTCTTTGCTCAGTTGATGGAGCGCTAAGCTAAATATGGTAGGGAACATAATTGAGTTAAACAGACCTACACCCAAAATACTCCACAGCGCTAAATCACCCGTGCTTGAAAGCGACAACAATATCAATGCAATAGCGATACACGCATTGAAGGCTAGCACGTAGCCTCCGGAAACTTTTTGCATAACGACAGCGCCAATAAAGCGACCTACCATAGCGCCGCCCCAGTAATAGGCGAGAAGTTGCGCTGCTTTCGCTTCTGTTAGCCCACCACCAGCAGGGCTAGCCAAGTAATTAACCAACATACTGCCAATAGCAACTTCAGCACCTACATACATGAATATACCAACAGCACCTAACACCAAGTGTTTGTGATGCCAGGCTCCTCCTTTAAACACACCGGTATTAGAGCTGGTGTGGTTTAGCTTTGGCAGTTTCAAGTACATAAAAATAAGCGCAATTAGCAGCAAGGTGCCCGCTAAGATAAGGTAGGGCACTTGCACATCAGAAGCACTCGGTGAGCCTGCGCCGTGTTCCCATGTCGCGCCGTACATTAGGTACGAACCAAAGAAGGGGGCGACGGTTGTACCAAAAGCATTAAAAGCTTGTGTCATGGTTAGCCTAGAAGACGCAGTCTTGGGGCTTCCTAACGCGGTTACATAAGGGTTTGCCGACACCTGTAAAATAGTAATACCCGATGCCAGAACAAATAACGCTAAGAGAAAAACGGCATACACTTGGCTAGAAGCAGCAGGAAAGAAAAGCAAACAGCCCACACACGCGATGCCAAGCCCTAGTACAATGCCTTTTTGATACCCTATTCGCGACACCACCATGCCCGCTGGAAGAGAGACAATAAAATAGGCGCTAAAAAAGCAAAACTGAATAAGCATTGCTTGGGTAAAACTTAAATTAAAAGCCCCTTTGAGATAAGGGATCAGAATGTCATTTAAGCAAGTGATGAAACCCCACATAAAGAATAGTGTAGTGAGAGAGATAAGAGCAAAGCGATAATTACCGTTAGAAACAGTGTTGTCGCCATCTTGCGTATTCGGTTGCGCTGGTATGTCCACGGGTAACCTCTGTTGCTATTTTTTTAGTTAATGTTACATTTACATTTGAAAGCGCTTACATCTCATCTTAAAATTTTTTGTAAGCGCTTACATAAAGTAAATAATTACATGAAGCGCTTTCTAATTCAATGTAAATATCATGTTATTTGACCAAATGATTATGCGGCCAATATGAAAAGTTTGTTAATGCCAGGACACCCCTAAGATGCAAGAAATTAACTTACCCTCCAACTCAATGATGTTGTCGAAAGACTTTTTGTTTGGTGTGGCTACCTCTAGCTTTCAAATAGAGGGCGACCGGAACGGCCGCTTAGACTGTATCTGGGACACGTTCTGCGCCCAAGAAAATACCATCGAGGACGGCACTAACGGCGATGAAGCATGTAAACACATTGAATTATGGAAACAAGATGTTGCGCTTATCGATAATTTAGGTGTGGACGCTTACCGACTCTCTATCTCTTGGCCTCGTGTGATGAACCAAGACGGTACCGTGAATGAAATAGGCATTCGTTTTTATATCAACTTGGTTGATGAGCTTAAGCGCCGCGGTATGAAAGTGTTCGTTACGCTTTACCACTGGGACTTGCCTCAGTATTTAGAAGACCAAGGGGGCTGGTTAAATCGAGATACAGCCTACGCATTCGCACAGTATGCTGAAGTGGTAGCAAACGCGCTGGGCGAAAAAGTGCATGCTTATGCCACGTTAAATGAACCATTTTGCTCAGCGTATCTAGGTTATGAAGTCGGTATCCACGCACCTGGAATAACAGGTGTTGGCAACGGCCGAAAAGCTGCCCACCACTTGCTTCTAGCTCACGGTTTAGCTTTAAAGGTACTGAATAAGTATTGCCCTAATAGCCAAAACGGCATCGTTCTTAATTTCAGTACCTGTCATGGCGCCACTGATTCTCAAGCAGACAAGCGTGCAGCACAGCTCGCTGACGATTATCACAACCAATGGTACTTAACGCCCATTGTCGAAGGTAAGTATCCTGAGGTAATCGATAGACTTGATGATGCAGATAAGCCTGATATTCACGAAGGTGATATGGCGATCATCTCGCAACCCATCGACTATTTGGGAATTAACTACTACACCCGTACGGTGTACGAAGGTACTGATAACGATTGGTTTGAAGTGGTTCCACCAACAACCACTGAATTAACCGCAATGGGCTGGGAAATCACACCTGATGCATTTACCGAATTACTCGTAGACCTTCACCAACGTTACACCTTGCCACCTATTTACATTACTGAAAATGGTGCCGCTATGGATGATAAGCTTGTTAATGGCGAGGTAAATGATGACGATCGCACTGCATACTTTCATACCCATCTTAATGCGGTGAATAGTGCTATCGAAAAAGGTGTTGATATTCGAGGCTACTTTGCTTGGAGCTTAATGGACAACTTCGAATGGGCGCTAGGCTACAAAAAGCGCTTTGGCATTGTTTACGTCGATTACAAAACCCAAAAACGCACGTTAAAACAAAGTGCTTTGGCTTATTCAAAACTGGTGAAGAGCCGGATAAATGGGTACATTAGCGGTATCAAATAAGGACAAGTACCAAAAACCGTATGGCAACAATTTACCAAGTATCAGAAGCAGCAGGCGTATCTCTCGCTACCGTTTCTCGTGTTATGAATGGAAACGCGAAGGTAAGCGAACGCACCCGTAAAAAGGTAGAAGACGCAATGGCATCGCTAGGCTATCAGCCTAACGCTATTGCGCAGTCTCTGGCATCGAACCGGACCAACAGCGTTGGATTGCTTGTGTCGGAACTGCATGGCTCTTACTTCGGTGATTTGATGAGTACCGTTGAAAACGTACTCAAACAAAATGGCAAACACGTCATTATTACTGCTGGGCACGTTGACGAAAAGCGAGAGCACGAGGCCATTGAGTTTTTAAAAAGCCGCCGCTGTGACGCGCTAATTTTACACGCGGAAGCCGTGTCCGATGACTACTTGAAAAAGCTTGTCGACAGTAAAATTCCTGTTGTTGTGATAAATCGCAAAGTAGATGAACTAGATGAAAACTGCTTTGTCGTCGACAATGAGCAAGGTGGCTATCTAGCGACAAAAGCGGCTATCGACGCCGGCCACAAACACATTGCTTATATTAGCGGCCCGCTGTTTAAAAAAGACGCGAGCGACCGTCTCTCTGGCCACAAGAAAGCGCTAGAAGAGGCTGGAATTCCTTTTGCCAAAACTAGCATGTTTGAAGGTGACTTCCATGAGTCTTCGGGCCAAGAAGGCATGCTCTATCTACAGGAAAACTACCCTGAGTTAACTGCACTTGTTTGTGCAAACGATGAAATGGCATCAGGCGCAATGACAGCCGCACGGGAAGCGGGGTTTGATATTCCAGATCAGCTTTCCATTATCGGTTTCGATAACGTGCTTTTTTCACGCTACCTTTACCCTAAACTCACGACTATCAATAACCCTATTAACGCAATGGGCGAAATGGCGGCTTTCTGGGTGCTAGAACATGTTTACGACATTAAAAGCCCCATTCCGATTGAGCATCTATTCGTTCCAGAGATGATTGATAGGGACACATTAGGCAACTTATAAAATGAATAAAGCCCTGTCTCCGTCGCTGTATTACACACTTATTGTCTCTCTAGGAGGGTTTATATTCGGCTTCGATGCCAGTGTAATAGCAGGAGCTAATGGGTTTATTGATGCAGAATTTGGCTTAAGCGATTGGCAACAAGGCTTTGTGGTAAGTTCGCCTACGCTCGGTGCTCTTATCGCCATGTTATTTGCAGGCGGCGTTAGCGATGCTATTGGCAGACGCAAAGCACTTATTCTTGTTGCTTTTCTTTATTTGCTTTCATCGGTGGGTTCTGCCCTCGCGCCTAATTTTGAGCTGCTCGTGCTCTCTCGCTTTATTGGGGGCATCGCATTTTGCTCGCTTATTATCGCGCCACTCTATATTTCAGAAATCAGTGCGCCAAAAAACCGCGGCAAAATGGTCTCGGTCAATCAGCTTAATATCGTGTTTGGTTTTGCTCTGTCATACTTCACTAACTACTATTTATTGCAGCTTAGTAACAGCGGTGCGCCTTGGGTGAATGAATGGGGCATTGATACCCATTTGTGGCGCTATATGTTGGGCTTAGAAATTGTGCCTGCCATCGTATGGTTTAGCCTGTTGTTCACTATACCTCGTAGCCCTCGTTGGTTAGTGTTAAAGGGCAAGCACCAAGAAGCTGAGCAGGTCATAAACCGCTTGCTCGACCACGCACAGGCAAAGGTGCTGGTCGAAGACATTTCCTCGTCCCTTAAAGAAAAATCGTGGCCACTGCGCGAACGCCTCGGCTTTCTAAAAACCAAAGCCATGCGTTTTCCTTTGATGGTGGGCATCATCATTGCCATTGCCCAACAAATTACCGGCATCAACGTTATCTTTTTTTATGCCCCCACTATATTTGAGCAAAGCGGTGTAGGCACGAATGCCGCCTTTATGCAGGCTGTATTGATTGGGGTGGTAAACGTGGCGTTTACCCTTGTGGCCATGCTTACTATCGACAAGTGGGGCAGAAAACCCTTGTTGATAATAGGACTAACCGGCGTGGTTATCAGCATGGCTATTTGCACTTATGGCTTTAAACAAGCGACTTACCAAATACAGCAATCGGCCATTGATGAAATTCAACATAGCGCGCCCGCTTCAGCAAGTAAGTTAGCCCCGTTAACCAGCGATACCTATTATTCAGACGTGGCGTTTAAACGCGCTCTTAAGCGTGTGCTTTCAAGCGACGAATTCGACACTTATCAACAGCCATTACTTACCAGCAGCATTAATATGAATGCGCCGTTAGTGCTTTTTGGCATCATTGCCTTTGTTGCTTCGTTCGCTATGTCGTTGGGCCCTGTTATGTGGGCCATGCTGGCCGAGATATTTCCTAACCAAACTCGGGCACTGGCTATTTCTTTGGTGGGTATGGTGAATTCACTCACAAGCTTCTTGGTTCAAATGGTATTCCCATGGGAGCTCGCCAATTTAGGGGCTGCCGCCACTTTTGCCATATACGGCAGCTTTGCTTTAGTGAGCTTGATACTGGTCGCCAAGCTCTTCCCTGAAACAAAAGGAAGAAGCCTGGAAGACATTACAAAGGACTTCGAGCAGTTCGCTACAAAGTAGCGCGATGTTCACCGTTAACGGCAACCATGCTCGCTTCGTCTAACTGTACGTTTTTTTGCACCACAAGGGCTTTAGGGGTGACATGTGAAGCAATTACAACTAACTTATCGGTAGCATAGCGGTTTAACACGTCACACACACGTTGTTGTGTGTGAATGTCTAAGCCTTCAAACGGCTCATCCACAAGCAATACTCGTGGATTAGCTAAAATAGCCCGAGCTAGCGCTACGCGCTTTCTTTCACCACCAGACAATGGTCTTCCGGCTTTGCCTACCCACGTCGTTAAAGGCAAAAGCTTTTCCAACCCTAACTCTTGCATTAGCGTAATGAATTCACTGTGTGATATGCACCTTCCAGCAGGGTCTAAATTCAAGGCAAGACTGCCGGATAATATAACGGGTTCTTGCTCAACATAGCGCCAGTTTGTCACTAAGCCAGGTGGCATATTAACACCGTCAATCTCTCGTTTCCCGTCAGCAGGAAGCAACCCCGCGAGACCCTGAAGCAAAGATGACTTACCACAACCAGACGCACCTGAAACACAAACCACGCCTCTTGCTGGCAAGTTCGTATTCACCTTGCTCGTGCGACGACCTGTTACCGAAAACTCAGTTAACGTTACCGCGGTGTTTATCTCTCTTTCACAAAGCATTTTAATGGGCGTCGCTTTCATCTGCTGAAGCGCTTTTACACTTTGCTTGTATTGCGCAAACTTAGATATGCTTGAAAAAGCGTTTCCCGCCCAATCGGGCGCCGCAAGTAATACCATAGGCACGACAATCGCGATGGGTGCAAAAAGCAGCGCTGATGTTATGGAAAAGGCCCCTGACATCGTTAGCACAACCAATAGAAACGCCACCCCTTGAAACCACCACGCCGTGCGATCCGCGGTATTTTTTTGCGCTATCTTTTCGTGCCACACTACTTTAGCACTCACGTCTTTTATATTTATATCTGGAGCGCTTACCTCTGCGGCCTCTCGGTTTGTGGCAACGTCGTGTTCTAGACCTTGCAAAGTATGACTTTCATCTGCGCAGGTCGTTTTGCCTTCGCGTGTATTCGTAAACGCTGTACTTAAATGCCAGATAGCACTGCTGTTTAGAAAGTTGGTTGACGCTTGTCTAAATCGGGCATTGGCGTGAGTCGCACGCTTAGCGATACGAAGCGCCCCTACCCCTTGTAATACCAAGGCGATTGACCACACAACAAACAGTGCAATAAGCAATCCTGCCCCAGGAAAGCCAAACCCCACAGCCACGACACAAAGACACGTAAAAATAAACGTTGCGCTAGATAGTGGCGCTATCCACGCAATCCAGCGGCCAGCAAGCTCTTCTGTGTGTTGTGCTAGCGCTTCTGTCGTTAATGCTTTTTCATTAATTTGCGTGTTTTCAAGCTGACTAAATACAGACAACCTTATATTGGCTATCCGCGCCAGCAAATCGTTATGACCTACCCACATACTGGCGTAGCCTGATGCAATGCGAAGTAGCGCGAGTGCGCGGATAACAACAGCAGGAATGACATAGTTAAAGCCCACAGGCGCAATTGCACTGACGGCAATAAACCAAGAAGAAATAACCAAGATGCTTATGCCTGCTACACCATGCAGTAGCGCGAGCAATAACGTTATATAGGCAGGTTTCGTATTATTCATTTGTTGCCTCCTGCCTTTCGTTTTGGCTAACCATTGAAGCGACTTTTACCTTACCGTCTTTAATAGCCCAGAAGTGTGTAAACCAATTGGCGGGCAGTGCTTTGTGTGAAGCCCATATAAGCGTTTTATTCTCACCTAAGCGGTTGATGAGTTGGGCCAGTCTATGATGCTGGGAATCTGGTAAATGCGCTGTTGGCTCATCCAATAGCCATATATTGACTTCTCTAAGCAATGCTCTAGCCAAGGACAGGCGCTGCGCTTCGCCTCCAGAAAGTAATGGGTAGTCTGTCATTACCGTGTCTAACCCATAAGGCAATAACGCTAGCCACGGCCCGAGTTCTACCGCTTGCAGTACCTCGTTAAGCGCTTCATCCGTATAGCTATCGTCAAGGCATAGGTTCTCTCGTACCGAACCTGGTGTAACCACGGGGTGCTGAGTGATCCACACAACCGGTTCGTTAAATTTGTGGGAAGCGGGGCGCTGCCCACCCAGTGCTTCTAGAAGTAGCGTCTTTCCTGAGCCTGAAGCGCCACTGAGTAAAATTTTATCGCCTTTAGAAACATTAAGGCTATCTGCGCAGAGCAGCACTGGGGTTTCGCTTTCACAAGAAGATAATGAACTATAAAGAGACGCGTCCATCTCAAAAACGTTAAAGTGAGAGGCTGCAAGCAAAGATTCACTTGGTCGTTTATTCATACTTTCAAAATAGCTTCCCACCTTTTCGTCTGAATGCGTTTTATCTTGAATAGGAATAGAAAATAAAGGATATAGTTCGTCTTGCGCGGCCTCTGCCTGTGCTTTTTGATGATATACCTGACCCAACTTTTTCATTTCACTTAATAGCAGGGGAACAGTAAGCAGCACCCACAAACCTTGCTGTAATGTTATTGCTGGCCCAATAGTTAATTCGCCCAGCAATGAAAAACCGATAAATACTGCCACTAAGGCCACGGCAAGCGTGGCGAAAAAATCGAGGACGCTGTTAGATAGAAACGCCACACTCACCACTTTCATGGTTCGCGCATTTAAGTTTTCACTGGCTTGTTTCAGCAGGTCAGTTTGTTTTTGATGGGCCTGAAAACTTGCCAACATGGGCAGTGCGGCCAAGCGGTCAGTAAACAAACTGCCCAGTCGTTCAAGCGCAACAAAGTGCTTGCGATGCAAGGCTGCCGCTCCTTTCCCCACGATGATCATAAAAAGTGGCACAACCGGCAGTGTCAGTAGCAAACCAAGCCCAATCACGGGGTTTACATAGAAAATAACGGCCAAAGCCAGCAGTGGCACTATTACAGCGATCATTTGCTGCACGCGATATTCTAGCGCCCAATCAGTAAAAGCCTGTATGTGCTGCAGCCAAAGGGTTTGCCAGTAATAAACAGAGTGCTGGCGAATTAGCGCATGCTGACGCGCCACAAACACCTGTTTCAAATGTGCTTCAAGTTTATCAAGTACCTTCACCTTCCCCCTACTGGAAAGGGCGTTAAACGCGCCTTGGAATAACCAGCACAACGCTAAACAGATAGAAAGCCCTACTATATCGCCACGGGTAGCGGGCGTTTTATTCACCACCCAGTCTTGAGCAATATTAGAAAAGTAATAAAAGCCAATAATTAAAGAAAAAAGCGACAAACACTTAACCGCTACCTGTGACATAAGCGAACGGCGCAAGCCAAGCGATTGCGCGCTATCCATTTCCTTACACCATTTAGTAAGTGTTTGTCTGCTGGGAATCTTTTCTTTAGTCACTGTTCGTTTCTATCTTTTTTGTTGTTTC
>Ga0066837_10000524_pt1 | contig 17577 bp, 16 predicted proteins | sample ETNtaG_25_FD_66730 | JGI IMG/M metagenome (GOLD analysis project Ga0066837, IMG submission 66730) | Marine microbial and viral communities from oxygen minimum zone, Eastern Pacific Ocean - ETNP201302SV86 | ecosystem: Environmental > Aquatic > Marine > Oceanic | place: Pacific Ocean: Eastern... | reverse complement strand
ATTCCCATGCCGAAAGCCACCGTGGCGACCAGGCACAGCCCTTCGTCCTTCAAGAACGCGTCTTGGTTGGCCGAGCGCAATTCGGCACTCATCCCGGCATGATAGGGCAGGGCGCGGATGCCCTTATTGCTCAGCCAATCGGCGATGTCCTCGACCTTGGCGCGGCTCAGGCAATAGACGATGCCGCTCGAGCCTTTGTGTCCACCGAGGAAGTCAAGCAGCTGCTCGCGCGGCTTTTCCCGCTCGACGATTGAATAGGATATGTTCGGACGGTCGAAACTGGTGGTGAACACCTCGGCCTGTTCCAGCCCCAGGCGCTCGATAATGTCTTCGCGCGTTGTCGGGTCGGCGGTGGCGGTCAGCGCAATGCGCGGCACCCCGGGAAACAATTCCACCAGGTGGATCAACTCGCGATATTCGGGCCGGAAATCATGCCCCCACTGGCTCACGCAATGGGCTTCATCGATGGCAAACAGCGCGATTTGTGTATCGGCCAGCATATTGGCAAAGCCCGGCGTCGCCACGCGTTCGGGCGCCACATAAAGCAGATCGAGTTCGCCCCTTCGCAATTGCCGCCGGACCTCGGCGCTCTCTTCGGCACTAAGCGAGGAGTTGAGCGCCGCGGCCGCAACCCCGGCCTGCTTCAGCGCCTCCACCTGATCACGCATCAACGCGATCAGCGGCGAGATGACTATGCCGACCCCAGAACGGCAGATGGCTGGGATCTGGTAGCACATGGACTTGCCCGCGCCGGTGGGAAACAACACCACCGCATCGCCGCCGTCCGCCACATGCTCGATCACATCGGCCTGCTGCCCGCGAAACGCCTTGTGCCCGAAGATGTCGCGCAGCACCGCGAGCGGGCTGGGCCGCTCGTGGCGATGGGGCGAGAACAGGTCGAGCGACTCAAGGGCTTCCACAGCCCTTTTGAATCATGGCCGGATTCCCGAGGCAACCGGCGCCGCCGGTTTAACCCCCGATGATCTCCCCGCCATTGGGGTGCAGTACCTGTCCGGTCATGTAGGAACTCTCGTCGCACGCCAGGAACAGATGGCTGGTGGCCACTTCATTGGGTTGTCCCGGGCGCCCCAAGGGTTCATTGGCGCCGAATTGAGCGACCTTGTCGGCCGGGAAGCTGGCCGGGATCAACGGCGTCCAGATCGGTCCAGGCGCCACCCCGTTCACACGGATGCCCTTCTTTGCAAGGCTTCCAGAAAGCGACCGGGTGAAGGCCACGATGGCGCCCTTGGTCGAGGCGTAGTCCATCAGGCTGGGTGAGCCGCGATAGGCAGTGATCGACGTCGTATTGACGATCGAGGCGCCTTTGCGAAGATAGGGCAGGGCGGCCTGTGTCATGAACATGTAGCCGAAGAAATTGGTCTCGAAAGTCCGGCGCATCTGCTCTTCGGAAATATCTTCGAGCGCGGTCTCCATATGCTGTTCGGCAGCGTTGTTGACCAGCACATCGAGCTTGCCGAAATTCTCGATGACCTGACCGACCACCGTTTCGCAGAAGGCCTTCTCGCCGACATCACCGCGCAGCAGCAGCGCTTCCTTGCCTTCGGCCTTCACCGCCTCGGCAGTGATCGTCGCGTCCTCGGTTTCCTCCAGGTAGACCAGCGCAACCTGTGCCCCTTCACGGGCGAACAGCACCGCGCAGGCACGGCCGATGCCGCTGTCGCCGCCGGTGATGATCGCAACCTTGTCCTTCAGCCGCCCATTGCCGGGAAACTTGGGCATATATTCGGGCTTGGGGTGCATTTCGGTTTCCCGCCCCGGCTGACGATCCTGCATCTGGGGCGGGTTGGTGTTCTGGTTCGATTCTTCGGACATCAGCGGCCTCCTAGTGGTGCGCGCGGTCTTCGTTTTTCTTGCGGGTTTCTGCGGCCTTCTTGGCCGATGCGGATCGCTCCGCGGCGGGGCGGTTGGCAGACGCCTCGCCGCCCTTCTTGCCGCCCTTGTGCGCGGCCGGATTGTCAGTATGCGTGCCGCGGCCCGAGCCGGACTTGTTACCACCGCCATCGTCCTTGTTCACAGTGGCCCAAGCCCGCCGCTCCGCTTCCTCGTGTGAGACGCCGCGCTCTTCGTAGCTTTCCTCGATATGCTCGGCTTTGCGTTTTTGCTTGTCGGTGTAGGCGCCCTTGTCACCTTGGGGCATGGTGGCCTCCTGCATTTGTGTGTTGGCCGGTGCGGGCGGGACAAGGGCCTGTGCCAATGGGGGGAATGACTGATGTGGGAAACCGGAAAAACCACACCAAAAGCCCTATGCCGCCGTGTCCGGTTGACGCGCACCGGCCTGCCCTGACAACGAGGGAGCCTGGAACCGGTTGCGGCCATGCTGATCACAAATCGGGCTGCACCTTCGCCATGGGCCGACTCAGAAAGCGCGACCCGGCCAGCACAAAACGCCAGGGCGTCTCGGCGCCTTTGGTGATGCCAATGCGCGGTCCAGTGGCTATCGAGTGCATCGCATCGCGGGCCCCAAGCGCAAATGGCGGCGCGTCCAGCGCCAACCCGTCATGCCTTAGATCGATACCCAGCGCCTGCGCCAACTTGCCTGGCCCCGAGCACAATTGCCGATCCGCCAACCCACCGCGCCGCGCCCGCATGGTGTCGATCCCCTGCACGGGCTCCAGCGCCCGGATCAGCACCGCGCTGCCGGGCTGGCAGACGAAATTGAGGCAATAGTGCATGCCATAGATTTTGTAGACATAGGCATGCCCCGGCGGCCCGAACATCACCCGGTTGCGCGGCGTCGGGCCGCGAAAACTGTGCGAGGCGGGATCGGTTTCGTCATAGGCTTCCACCTCGACAATACGCCCACCGACACCAGCAAACAGCATGCTGGCGCCGATCAAGTCTCGGGCTACCGCCACAACCGGTCGATCAAAGAAGCTTTTTTCCAGCAGGGCCGACATTTGGCCGGAATTTCCATCAATTGCACAAGCTCTGTCTGGAGAATTCAAATGCGTCAAAATTTCCTCCTCGCACTGCTTGCCCTGCTCTGGCCGCTGCTCACAGTTCTACCAGTTGCGGCCCACACGATCTGCACGCTGGTCGCCGACCCGGTCAGTCGCACCGTGCTGCTCGCCGAAGGCGATTGCCAGACCCGCGTCACCCCGGCCTCGACCTTCAAGCTGCCCCTCGCTGTCATGGCCTTTGAAGCGGGCATCGTGAAATCGGCCACCGAACCCCGGCTGCCCTTCAAACAGGGCTATGCCGATTGGATCAAGTCCTGGCGCCAGGACACCGACCCCACCATGTGGATCCACAATTCCAACGTCTGGTATTCTCAAAGGATCACCGAGCAGTTGGGGATCGAGCGGCTCACCGCTTTCGCTCGCAGCTTTGGCTACGGCAACGCTGACTTCGCTGGCGATCCCGGTCGCGATAACGGCCTCGAGCGGTCCTGGATTTCCTCCTCATTGCAGATTTCGCCGCTGGAACAGGCGGGCTTCCTCGCTGCGCTCCTCCAGCGGCAATTGCCGGTTTCCGGCCACGCCATTGATGGCGCACTAAGCTTGCTCGAAAGCCCGCGCGCCGCCGAAGGCTGGAATATCTGGGGCAAGACGGGGTCGGCCTATCCCCGGCGAGCCGATTACAGCTTCGACTATGCCCGTGGCTGGGGCTGGTATGTGGGCTGGGCCGAAAAGGAGGAGAGGCGCGTGGTGTTTGCCCGGCTCAACCAGGATGACGCGCGTCACGAGATCACTGGTGGTCTGCGGGCGCGCGACGGACTGATCGCCGAGTGGCCAGGCATAGCGGCGCGGGCCGGCCTTTGAGACTGGAGCGGATTGTCGAACGCAGCCTTCGTCAGGATCGGCTATCTCGTTCCACTCCTGGCCACTACATATCGGGCAAGACAATTTCCAGGGAGGTCGAGATGATCGACACATCCATCCAGACCAATGTCCGCTCAAAACCTGTGCTGCCGCTCAGCACGACGCTCGGGCCGGTCCACATCGCCGTCACCGACCGGCAGCAGGCGCTGGCCAGCTGGCAGGACGTAGTGGGCCTCGATCTCATCTCTGAGAACGGCAACGCCCTGTCCATGGGTGCCGGCGGCAAGGTGCTGATCGTGCTCGAAACCGGCGCCACCCGTCCGGTGACCCCACGCACCATCGGCCTTTATCACGTCGCCATCCACGTGCCGACGCGTGTCGATCTGGCACAGATGGCGGTGCGCGCCTTGCAGCGCAATGTCCGCATTTCGCCGACCGACCATCTGGTCTCCGAAGCCATCTACCTTTGGGATCTGGATGGCAACGGCATCGAGATTACCTTCGAAACCCCCTGGCGCGGCACTCTGGGCGATCCTGACAAGGGGCAAACCTATGCGGTTACCACCGAGGGAAAACCCCATTCGGGTCGCGATCCCATCGATCTCGATGGCCTGCTGGCCGAACTCGGTGAGAACCCGGTTTTGGCGTCACGCATGCCGGCGGGTACCCGCATCGGCCATGTCCATGTGCACGTAAACGACCTCAATGTGGCCATGGAATTTTATCGCGACGTGCTCGGCTTTGCCGGGTTCCTCTTGATCCAGTCCTTCGGCATGGGCGATGTGGGGCTCGACTATTTGCCCCACACCCTGGCTTTCAATGTCTGGTCCGGCCCCAATGCCGGCCTGCCTCCAGCCGGTAGCGCGGGCCTGCGCTGGTTCACCATTGTGCTGCCCGACGCCGAGAGCCTGGCGGCTCTCAAGGAGAGGTTGGAGCGGGCAGGGGCACCGCTCGACGTCTTCGGCAACGATGTCGAAACCCGCGACCCCTCCGGCAATCGCATCCGGCTCGAACTGGCGGCCTGATCCTGAGGGCGCGCAATGCCAAGGCGCCCCCGGACTTGACCCGGGGGTGCTGCCCCTGCGATCCAAGGCAAGGGTGATGTGTCACCCCAAAAGACCACAGGAGCGCCGCATGCAATCTTATCAGGACGTCATCGATTTCTGGTTCGTCGAACACGGGCGGGACGATTGGTTCGGCGGCAAGCCGGAATTCGACGCCGCCCTCGCGGATCGCTTCGCCGATCTCCATCCCCAGGTCGCGCGGGGCGAGGCCTGGGCCTGGCGCGAAACGCCCGAAGGGCGCCTGGCCGAGATCGTGGTGCTCGATCAGTTCTCCCGCCAGCTTCATCGCGGCAGCGCCGAAGCGTTCGCGCAGGACAAGATGGCACTTGTCCTGGCGCAGGAAGCCATCTCCGGTGGTCATGACATGGCGGTCCCGCATGGTTGGGCCTACTTCATCTACATGCCATTCATGCACGCTGAATCTCTGGCCATGCAGGACGAGGGCGTTCGGCTGTTCGAGAATTTCGGCAACGAAGATGCGCTCGACTACATGGTCAAGCACCGCGAGACCATCGCCCGCTTCGGCCGTTTCCCGTTCCGCAACAAGGCGCTGGGGCGGGACAGCACGGCCGAGGAAATGGCCTATATGGACGAACAGGGCGACCGGGTTTTCTGACCCAGGGACAGGTGCAACGCATCCGAATGCCTTGCGTTGGTCTTTCTAAAGGAGAGACCTCATGGATTTCGTCACCGGACCCGCCCTATGGCTCATTGTCTTGACTGTCGGCGTCATCGTGCTTGGTGGCGCCATGGCCTATGGCATGCGCCGCAATCGAGACCGTACCCCTTCCGAGAAGGTCGCTACCGAGGTGGAAACCAGGCGCGGCTACGAAGAGCAGGACAAGAACCCGCCGGATTGAGAAAGGGGCGCCGTGGCGCCCCTTCTTTTGCCTACGCGACCAGACCTTTGGTTAGCTCCAGCGCCTGCCGCTCGAACAGCCGGCGGTAGATGCCGCCATTGAGCCGGATGAGCTGCTCGTGATTGCCCTCCTCGACAATTTTGCCCTTGTCGAAGACGAGCAACCTGTCGAGCGCTCGAACCGTGGACAGACGGTGTGCAATCACCAGCGTGGTCCGGCCTTCCATCAGCCGTTCCATCGCCTGCTGGATCATCACCTCGCTCTCGCTGTCGAGACTTGAGGTCGCCTCGTCCAGGATCAGGATCGGTGCATCGGCCAGGAACGCCCTGGCAATGGCAACGCGCTGCCGCTCGCCACCCGACAGTTTCACGCCGCGCTCACCCACCAGCGTTTCATAGGCCTTGGGCAGGCCCATGATGAAGTCATGCGCATTGGCCTGTTTGGCCGCCTCGATGATCTCGTCGCGGCTGGCGCCCGGCCGGCCATAGGAGATATTCTCGGCCAGCGTGCGGTGAAACAGGATCGGCTCCTGCTGCACAATGGCGAGCTGGCCGCGCAGCGAGCTTTGCTGCACCTCGGCAATGTTCTGGCCATCGATGGTGATCGCCCCGTCATTGACGTCATAGAGCCGCTGGATCAGCTTGACGAAGGTCGTCTTGCCCGAGCCCGAATGCCCGACCAGGCCGACACGTTCGCCCGGCTTTATCTCGACCGAGAAGTCGCGATAAAGCGGCGTCGGATGCGCGCCATACTGGAAAGTAACGCGGTCGAATTTGATCCCGCCCTCTCCGATGGCGATCGGCGTGGCGCCCGACTTGTCGTCGATCCCCAGCGGATGCGCATAGAGGGCGACCAGTTCTTCCATGTCATTCACCGAGCGCTGCAGATTGCGGATATGCATCCCCACATCGCGCAGATGCCCCGAGAGCAGGAAGAACATGGTCAGGACGAAGGCGATATCGCCCGGCGTCGCCTGGCCCTGCGTCCACAGCCATAGCACCAGGCCCAGAATGGCGGTCTGCATGCTGGCCATCATGACCCCTTGCACACCGCCGGCCAGCGTGCCGCGTTTCCAGGTGCGGCGCGTCCGGTGGTCCCATTTGCCGATCACCTGATGCAGGCGCCGTTCCTCGCGCGTCTCCGCGCCAAAGGCCTTGACCACATTGTTGCAGCTCACCGCATCGGCCAGCGCCCCACCCATCCGGGTGTCCCAGGCATTGGCCAGCGTGGCCGCCGGCGCCACATAGCCGGTCGAAAGCGCCACGGTCACCCCGATATAGATCACCGAGCCAACACCCACCAAAAGGCCCATGATGGGCCAGTAGGAACCCAGGATCAGCGTTGCGCCCACCAGCATGATGGTCGAGGGCAGCAGCGCCACCAGCAAGGTATCGTTCAGCAGGTCGAGCGCCCACATGCCGCGCGTGATCTTGCGCACGGTCGAACCGGCAAAGGAATTGGCGTGCCAGTCGGTCGAGAACCGCTGCACCCGGTGAAAGGCGCTGGCAGCAATTTCCCCCATCATCTTGAGCGTCAGCGCGATGATGTTGAAAAACACGAACTGGCGCAGCACCACCGATGCCAGATACAGCACCGACATGGTGATGAAGGCGGTCAGCGCCGCAGTCAGGGCGTCATTGCCTCCCCCGGCAATTGCGTCAACCAGCTGGCCGGCAAAAAGCGGGCTCAGGGCCTCGGCCAGGGTGGCCAGCAGCACCAGAAGGGCAATGACAGCCACGCGCCAGGGCTGACCCTGCCAATGCTTGAAAGTAAAGCCGAGCACATTGCGAAAGGCGTCGGCACGGAAATCGAGCTTCTTGCGACTCATTTGGTGTGTCCGGTGCCGTTCTCCGGCGTCCGGTTCCTCAAAAAAGGGAAAAAAGAGCGCAGATTGGGCCTGAACGGATGACGCCCGAAGGCTGGCTCAACTGCTGGGAAGTACGGAAAAACCGCGAGTGGTCAGGCCGGCGAGGCGGACCACGGGGAGCAAGGACCTAAGCTCGGCGCTTGCCCGCGAGGGGAGAGTACATCACTGCTGTCATGCAACGCCTCCCCTAGGTTCGAAATTGAAGCGGCGAACGTTTTGTAGCCAAACCGTTCGCCCTTGCCAATGCCATAAATGTGTACAGATCGCGGGGTGATGCAGGAGGGCCACAGGGACAACTTATCCCCGTCGGAGAGAGCTGCGGCACAATGGCCCCAACTCCGCACAAGCTGCGCGGGCGCCACGAACGGTCGGTGCGGAGGTCCGGATGGAGATGGGGTCGCCCGTCTTCCGCCGGCGGGCCACTGAATGAACCTGTTTCACTCCGCAGGTTCCATGTCGAGCCGTTCCGGCTGCACCGGTTCGGCAACTGCCACGTCGCCAGCAGGGCGAAGACGACGCAGTCCACATGGGCGGAGACGAGGACGCAAGTCCGCCATTCAATCCGTCGACGAGCCTCCGGAGTCTGGGGCGAGGTTTTCCTCACCTTCTATTTTTGCCGGACGACCGGCACCGAGGCGAAGCTCGCCCCAGACCGCAGCAATCGCAGGCGCCGCGCGTCATGCGAGGTTTCGACATGTCTTTTTGCGCCGCGACGTCCCCGGGGTGGCGCGGCGCGCGGCGGAACGATAGGCTCGCGCCAATCGATTCAAGAGCAAGAAGGCATCAGCCCTGTGAGCAATTCCAGCACTTCCCCCATCGATCCGGTCAAGCTCGACAAGCTCGGCGAAGTGGCCATCAAGGTCGGCCTGCAACTGGCCGAGGGTCAGGACCTCATCATCACCGCCCCGATGACCGCCGCGCCCCTGGTGCGCCGCATCACCGAACACGCCTACAAGGCCGGTGCGGGTCTGGTGACCACCATTTATTCCGACGAAGAAGCGACCCTGTCCCGCTTCCGCCACGCCAAGGACGCCAGCTTTGATCGCGCCGCCGGCTGGCTCTATGCCGGCATGGCCGAGGCCTACAAGAACAACGCGGCCCGCCTCGCCATTTCCGGCGACAACCCCATGATGCTGGCCAATGAGGACCCCGAAAAGGTCTCCCGCGCCAACCGCGCCAATTCGGCCGCCTATCGCCCGGCGCTCGAGCTGATCACCGGCTTTGCCATCAACTGGAACATCGTTTCCTACCCCACGCCCAACTGGGCCAAGCTGGTCTTCCCCAACGATCCAGAAGATGTGGCCATCGCCAAATTGGCCGATGCCATCTTCAAGGCATCCCGCGTCGATCAGGACGATCCCATCGCCGCCTGGAAGGCGCACAATGCCAACCTTCAGGCTCGCTGGACCTGGCTCAATGGCAAGAAGTTCTCCGCGCTCAAATATACCGGTCCGGGCACTGACCTCACCGTCGGTCTCGCCGATGGCCATCGCTGGAAGGGCGGCGCCTCGGAAGCCAAGAACGGGGTCACCTGCAATCCCAATATTCCCACCGAGGAAGTCTTCACCACCCCACACCGCCTCCGCGTCGAGGGCACCGTGTCGGCCACCAAGCCGCTCTCGCATAACGGCACCTTGATCGAGAACATCCAGGCGCGCTTTGAAGAAGGCCGCATGGTCGAGCTCAAGGCCACCAAGGGCGAGAACGTCTTCAACAAGGTGCTCGACACCGACGAGGGCGCCCGGCGCCTCGGCGAAGTGGCCCTGGTGCCGCATTCCTCGCCCATCTCGGCCTCCGGCATCCTGTTCTACAACACGCTCTACGACGAAAACGCCAGCTGCCACATCGCCATGGGCCAGTGCTATGCCGACTGTTTCGAGGGTGGCAAGGACCTGACCCCGGATCAGATTTTCGCCCAGGGCGGCAACAAGTCTCTCATCCACATCGACTGGATGATCGGCTCCGATAAGGTCGATATCGACGGCGTTCACGCCGACGGCACGACCGAGCCCGTCATGCGCAAGGGCGAATGGGCGTTCTGATTGCGCCCCAGGATCTCACCTCCCCCTTTAAAGGGCGAGGTAGCGCCGCTCGGCCCGCAGGGCCTAGCAGAGCCTAGTGGGGGTGAGGGCTTCCTTACTCCCCCTTCAACTCCAGGAACTCCTCCGCGCTCAGCACCAGCTTGCGGTCGATTTCGCCAATTTCCTTTTCGTCCTTGCCCTCATAGTCCAGCCCATGCAGCACGGTGCGGATGGCGTTGAGCCTGAGGCGCTTCTTGTCATTGCCCCGGATCACCGTCCATGGCGCGTGCGCGCTATCGGTCTCGCGCAGCATCCTGTCCCGCGCGACGGAATAATCCTCCCACTTGGTCAAGGCCTTAAGATCGACTGGTGAGAGCTTCCAGGTCTTGAGCGGGTCGTGGGCCCGGTCATGGAACCGTTTCAATTGCATTTCCCGGCCAATTGAGAGCCAGAGCTTGAAGATCTTGATCCCGTCCCGGGTCAGCTGCTTTTCAAAGTCCGGCGCCTCTTCCAGGAAGCGGGTCGTTTCCTCAGGCGTACAGAACCCCATCACCGGTTCGACCACCGCCCGATTGTACCAGGAGCGGTCGAACAGCACCATTTCTCCCGCTGCCGGCAGCCAGTCGACATAACGCTGGAAATACCATTGCGTGCGCTCCCGGTCATTGGGCTTGGGCAGCGCGGCGATGATGTTGTAGCGCGGGTTGAGATTTTCCAGGAACCTCTTGATCGTGCCGCCCTTGCCAGCGGCGTCCCGGCCCTCGAAGACGATAATCGTGCGCGTGCCGGCCTTGGCCATATGCGCCTGATGCAGCACCAACTGCTTTTGCAGCTTGTAGAACTGCGTGTCATAATCATCCTTGTCGAGCTTATCCTCATACGGATAGGCACCCGATCCGAACGCCGCCTTCTTGATGGATTTGGGCAGGTCCGGGTCGTTGATATCAAAGCCGTCGATGGGATCGGTCACGCTGTCTCTCCGTTGTCATATAGACCGTGCTATGAACCCGCTTCCCGCGCAAGAGGCGGGCCCATTGCATTGATTCGACCTCCCGACATGGACGATCTGAGAACCACTCATCTGACACGCAGGCCGGCCAACGCGTTGGTGCGCCTTGGCGGACAGGTGCCGTTGCTGCTCGGCTCGGCGGGTCTGATCATCGCCTTTGTGGTCCTTGGCGGCTTGCGCATCGATCTGGCCCTGATCGGCTATCTTGTTCTTGTCGGTTTCGTCGCCATGCTGCCCCAGCCGGTTGTCACAGTCACGCGCACCATGGAAGTGCCGGTTCCGGCGCCGGTCCAGCCCGTTGTCGAGCAGGACATGCTCCCGGCCTTCGTCGAGGCCCTGGGCGATCCGGGCCTGGTGCTCGATGGCCGGGGCGCCGTGTTGCATCGCAATGGCGCAGCGGCCAGACAATATCCCAGCCTGCAACTGGGGCGGGTCATGACACTGGTCATGCGCAATCCCGACCTGGTTGCCGCCATCGAAAGCTCGCAGCGCACGGGCGAGCCGCGCAGCTTCGAGCTGCATGAAACTGTTCCGTCGGAAACCTGGGATCGCGTGGTGGTCGCGCCGATCCGCCGTCCGGACCGTGACTGGTTTGCTGATGAGGACCGGCAACTGCTGGTGACCTTCCAGAGCCTGACCGAACTCAAGCGCGTTGATGCGCTGCGCACCGACTTTATCGCCAATGCCAGCCACGAAATGCGCACCCCGCTCGCGTCGCTGGTCGGGTTCATTGATACCCTGCTCGGGCCTGCAGCGCGCGATGCGGCGGCGCGGGAGAAATTCCTGGGCATCATGCGCACGCAAGCGGAGCGCATGAGCCGGTTGATCGATGACCTCCTGAGCCTCTCGCGCATCGAAATGCACCAGCATGTGCGGCCCACCGGTACGGTGGATCTGACCGCCTTGCTGCGCGAAGTGCGCGAAGGGCTGCAGACCCAGGCCAAGGCGGCCCAGATCGAAGTGATCCTCACCGTGCCCAAGGCGCCCGTCACCGTCACCGGGGATCGCGGGCAGCTCTATGAGGTGTTCGAGAACCTGATCGAGAACGCCATAAAATATGGCGCCGACGGCAAGACGGTCGAAGTTGACTTGATCGGCATCGACCGCTCGGGCCTCAAGCACATGGTCAGCGTTACCGATTACGGTCCCGGGGTTGAGCCCGAACACGTACCGCGCATGACCGAACGCTTCTATCGCATCGACGCCGAGGCGAGCCGCAAAAAGAAGGGCACGGGCCTGGGCCTCGCCATCGTCAAGCACATCATCCAGCGCCATCGCGGCCAGATGAGCATTCGCTCCAAGCCCGGCGAAGGCCTGCGGGTCGAGATCCTGCTGCCCTGAGCCGTTCTTTTGCCCCTCCTGTCCCCGCCGGCCTGGCGAGGTCGTAGAAAAGGGCAGTGAGAGATCAGTCGAGCGACCGCCAATGACCAGATTGCCAGGCACACAAAAAAGGCGCCACGCGGCGCCTTCTTCTACCGCTCTGTCAGCGTCTCAGCGCTTCTTCTTGTCGAGCTGGTGATAGGCCCGGCGCGAATGGAACTCGCAATAAGGGCCGCTTTCCAGGCTGTGCTGGCCGCAAAAGTAGAAGTCCTTGGTCAGCGGATCGCCGATCGGCCACTTGCAGGTGCTTTCGCTCAACTGCAGCAGGCTAAGGCGCTTGTCCTCGGGAATGAAGAGTTCTGCTGCAGCTGGTGCCACATAGAGCTCAGTATCCATTTCCGGGCTGGCGGCCAGAGCAGTCGCGCCCATGACCTGCGGACGGGACATGGTGACGCGCGGCTTGGCGCTCATCGTGCTGGTGCTCGCGGACGAGGTGGATGATATGCGTCGCGGCGCGGATGGGCGGCTTGCCGGGCGCGAACGCGGAGCGGTGTTGGTGGGCTTGGCCCGGGCGGAAAGCTTGAGGCGATGGACCTTGCCGATCACGGCATTGCGGGTAACCCCTTCGCCCAGTTCAGCCGCAATCTGGCTGGCGCTGAGCCCTTCCATCCAAAGCTTTTTCAAAAGTTCGACGCGCTCGTCCGTCCAGCCCATCGGTTGCGCTCCTGAAACCATTGTCAAAACAGAATCCTTCATTATGCAGCCAGAGTGGCACTGGCCGCCATATCGACTCTACAGCTCGTATGTTGAGCGGGTCCGCCACACGAGATATCGTGTCCCCAACGCCTGTGAGATTACGCTATCGGCGGAATCAGGATCAAGAGTCGGGGGCGATTTTCCCCGTTTATTCATTGGTTAAAATTACCCTAACGATCCTTGAGTCAAATCAGGCACTTGCCCGGTACGAGATTGACTTTGTGCGGCGATTTCGCCTATTTCTCGGGCCCATACGCGCGGCCGAGAGGGCGCGTTTTTGGTTTCTGTGGCAACTTTGCCACGCTCATCGCCAACCATTGTTCAGCCCAAGGGGAAATCCATCATGTCTGCGCTCTACGGCACCTATGCCCGGTCCGATCTCGCCTTCGAGCGGGGCGAGGGCATGCGCCTGTACGACCAGAATGGCCGGGAATTTCTCGATTTCCACTCCGGCATCGCGGTCAATGCGCTGGGCCACGGCGATCCACATCTGGTCGGCGCACTCAAGGCGGCGGCAGACAAGGTCTGGCATACCTCCAATGTCTTCACCATTCCCGAGCAGGAACGGCTGGGACAGCGGCTCGTTGACGCCACGTTCGCCGACAGGGTGTTTTTCACCAATTCAGGCGCCGAGGCGCTCGAATGCGCCATCAAGACGGCCCGTCACCACTTCTTTTCCAAGGGTGAACCTGACCGCTATGAGGTGATTGCTTTCACCGGGTCCTTCCATGGCCGGACCCTGGGCACCATCGCGGCCGGCGGCAATCCGAGCTATCTCGAAGGCTTCGGCCCGCCCATGCCGGGCTTCAAGCACACCGCGCCAGGTGACCTCGATGCCGTTCGGGCCCTGGTCGGGCCGCAGACCTGCGCCATTCTGATCGAGCCTGTCCAGGGCGAGGGCGGCGTCACCGCCATGAGCACGGAATTCCTGCAGGGTCTGCGCCAGATATGCGACGAGCACGGCCTTCTGCTCATCCTGGATGAAGTCCAGTGTGGCTTTGGCCGGACCGGGCGCTTCTTTGCTTTCGAATGGGCTGGCATCACGCCCGATATCGTTGCTGTCGCCAAGGCCATCGGCGGTGGCTTCCCGCTTGGTGCGTGCCTGGCCACCGAGGAAGCGGCAGCCTCTATGGTTCCCGGCACGCATGGCTCCACCTATGGCGGCAACCCGCTGGGTTGTGCCATGGGCAATGCCGTGCTCGACCGCATCCAGGGACCGGGTTTCATGGATCACGTCGCCCAAATGGGGCAGCGTCTCGCCTGGCATTTGCAGCAGCTTGCCCAAAGATATCCCGACTACGTTCTGGAACTGCGCGGCAAGGGCCTGCTTGCTGGCATCAAGATCGCGCCTCCGGTCCGGGACTTCGTCGCCCGCCTGCGCGACGATCATCAGCTTCTCGCCATCGGCGCTGGCGACAATGTGCTGCGGCTTCTGCCCCCGCTCATCGTCACCGAAGCGGACATCGAGGACGCCATGAACCGCATCGCGGCCGCGTTCGACGCGATCGAGGCCGAAACGGCCACCACGGCGTCGGCGAGTTGATCGTCGTGCTGGTATTTTATCATTTCGGACGGCGCCGAGGCGGTCCCTGATCCCTGTCCGGGGGGCTCTCGTCCCTCCGGAGCGCCTCTCGTCCATTCCAATCCAGCGTCACAAAAGGACCCCGGCCCATGACCTCGACCGGTACCCAAAGACATTTTCTGTCAATCGACGATTTTTCCTATGCCGAATTGCGCGGCATGCTCAACCAGGCCGGCGCCCTCAAGGCGCGCCTGAAGGATGGCGATCGGCCCCAGCTCCTCAAGGACAAGGTGCTGGCAATGATCTTTGACAAGCAGTCGACCCGCACGCGCGTATCCTTCGATGTCGGCATGCGCCAGCTTGGCGGCGAGACACTAATGCTCTCTGGCCAGGAAATGCAGTTGAGCCGCGAAGAAACCCTGGCCGACACTGCCCAGGTGATGAGCCGCTATGTGGACGCCATCATGATCCGCATTCTCAGCCATGCCGACCTGCTTGAGCTGGCCGAAGCCGCCACCGTTCCGGTGATCAATGGCCTGACCCGCCGTGCGCATCCCTGCCAGATCATGGCTGACCTGATGACCTTCGAGGAACACCGCGGCGACATCAGGGGCGCAAAGGTGACCTGGGTGGGCGATAGCAACAATGTGCTGCATTCCTGGGTCAATGCGGCCGAGCTGTTCGACTGCGAGCTGACTATTTCGGTGCCGGAAGAATACAGCCCCGAAAAGGATCTCAAGGAAGATATCAAGCGGGCTGGTTCGGCCGTGCGCATGGTCGAGGATCCGCGCGAAGCCGTTGAGGGAGCGGACCTGGTCATCACCGACACCTGGGTGTCGATGGGCGACACCGATGCTGCCGAGCGGCGCCGCATCTTGAAACCCTACCAGGTCAACACCAATCTAATGGCCTTGGCGAACAAGGACGCCTTGTTCATGCACTGCCTGCCCGCCCATCGGGGCGATGAGGTGACCGACGAGGTGATTGACGGTCCCCAATCGGTGGTGTTTGACGAGGCCGAAAACCGCCTCCACGCCCAGAAAGCCGTTTTGTGCTGGGCCTTTGGCGTCGACACGAATTGACGGGCCACCGGCTCGTCTCCCGCTGAACCACGCAAATGTCACCCCCGCGCAAGCGGGGGCGTCTGTTTGAATGGATGGCGGATCCGGCAACACCTTTGTTCAAGGTCGCCGGGTAGCGCGTTTGGCCCGCAAGGCGTAGCCTTTGAAGAGACAAGACAAAGATGACCACGGAACCGACCATGACCGACAACCTGCTCGCTAGCCTGGGCCTTGATCGCCCCGAGACCGGTGATGATGCCGTGGTGCCTTTCACCCTCGATAAGCTCGATACCCGCGGCCGCGTGGTGCGTTTGGGCGCAGCACTCGATGCCATTCTCAGTCGCCACGATTATCCCTTGCCGGTTGCCCGTCTGTTGGGCGAAGCCGTGGTGCTGTCCGCCCTGATCGGCTCGTCGCTCAAATTCGAGGGCCGTTTCATCCTGCAGACCCAGACTGATGGCCCGGTCAATCTGATCGTGGTCGACTTCGATGCGCCCGACGGCATGCGCGGCTATGCCCGTTTTGATCAGGACGCCCTGGTCAAGGCGGCCGAGTCCGGCAAGACCAGCCCTGCCGATCTGCTTGGCAAGGGGCACCTCGCCATGACCATCGACCAGGGCCCGCATACCGAACGCTATCAGGGTATCGTTGCGCTGGACGGAGACTCGCTCGAGGGGGTGGCCCATACCTATTTCATGCAGTCCGAACAGATCCCCACCCAGGTGCGTCTTGCTGTTGCCCAGATGTCGACCAGAGGTGATCATCGTCCGCGCTGGCGGGCGGGCGGCATGCTGATCCAGCATCTGCCCCCCAATGGCATTTCCGCCATGGCAGACCTGCCCGGTGATGGTGATTTCGACAACCCGGACATGGTCGATCCCGATTTCGTCGAGGCGGATGGGTGGTCTGAAGCCAAGGCCTTGCTTGGCACGGTGGGGGACCTTGAGCTCTCCGATCCGGATCTGTCGCCTGAACGGCTGCTGTTCCGCCTCTATCATGAAACGGGCGTGCGCGTGTTCCCTCCCCAGGACCTTGAGGAGCGCTGCACCTGTTCGGCCGACCGCATAGAAGACATGCTGGCCAACAGCTTTTCTGAAGCGGAGCGGCAGGAGATGGCGGTGGATGGCGAAATCGAAGTGGTATGTGAATTCTGTTCAACTGCTTACCGCTTCAACCCGCACCACTTCCATTAACTGAGCTAAATTGTTGTGGAGCTGGCCTTTTTCTGAATTCGCCGGCTCCATTCTACTTGCCTTCGCAAGAGAACAAGGTAAATTCCCTTACTCAAGCGGCTGTAGGGGGCTTGCCGGGATGAATGCGGATTTGATGTCCTTCATAGAGGACATCCAGCAACAAACCTCTTCGAACGCCATTATGGACATCATGAATCGCGCCATCGCCAATTATGGCTTTGAGCGGTTCATCGTTTCCGGGCTCCCCGATCCCGGCATGGATGTGCGTCCATTCGTGCTGCTTTCTGGCTGGCAGGACGAGTGGTACGAGCGCTACACCGGCTTGGGCTATGTTCATCTTGACCCAGTCGCCCGGCATTGCTTTTCCACCACGCTCCCCTTCGATTGGTCAGAGGCGCCCTATGACCGGGAGAATGACATCGCCGCCCGGCGGGTGATGGAGGAAGCACGTGAATTCGGTATGGATGAGGGCTTCTGCGTCCCGGTCCACATGGAAGGCGGCATGCAGGGGGTGGTGTCCCTCGTCGGCAACCCCGACCATCTCGACGAAAAGCAGCGCTTCGAACTGCACCTGCTCTCGCTCTATGTGCATGGCCGACTTCGCTACCTCAACGGGCCGGCCGGGCGGCCCGTCGGTCGTCGTGTGATCACACCGCGCGAGGCGGAAATTCTCAAATGGGCGGCAATGGGCAAGACCGCCGTGGAAATCGCCGAGATTACCGGGTTGACCCCGCGCACGATCAACCAGCATTGCGAAAACGCGCAAAAGCGCATGGGCACCAACAATCGCCTCCATACGGTTGTCGAGGCCATCCGGCACAAGCTGATCACGCTGTAGCACTGCCGAGCCAGGTAAAAGCAGCGTAACTTGCTGTCCGATCGGAAATTTTTGCGCGGAACTGGGATTTCTACCAATTTCGTTTCGCGTCGCCTTTGTGCCTAATAGCGCCGTCAATGCCGGATGCTTGGGGGCAGGCAGATGAAATTGCACATTGTTCGCAACCCAGCGGACCGGCAGGGACGTGACTTGCTGGAGCAGAACTACCGCCTGCGCCACAGAATATTTGTTGATCTGGCCGGCTGGGACGCCCTCCGGCGACCCGACGGTCGCGATGTCGATGA
>Ga0066837_10000520_pt1 | contig 17660 bp, 7 predicted proteins | sample ETNtaG_25_FD_66730 | JGI IMG/M metagenome (GOLD analysis project Ga0066837, IMG submission 66730) | Marine microbial and viral communities from oxygen minimum zone, Eastern Pacific Ocean - ETNP201302SV86 | ecosystem: Environmental > Aquatic > Marine > Oceanic | place: Pacific Ocean: Eastern... | reverse complement strand
GGTGGTACAGGAAATAGAACAGTTACAGTAACCGAAGCGGGTCATTATTTAAGAACAGGAGATAAAGTTAGAATTTCTGGTTCAAATGCTAATCCTATTTTTAATGGTGTCTACCCTATTACTGTTTCAAATAACAGTTCATACGTTTATACTTTACCAGAAAATACAGCAGTAACTTCTCCTCCTGGTGATCTTAGATCAAGGCCTGTTGCTTCTCATTGGCTCGCCACAACAAATGCAGTTTCTATGGATATTACTCCAAGAGGAAACAATGCCATAATTGAAGTATCTGCAATAGCAATTGGAGCAATTCAATCTGTTGAAGTTTATGATTTTGGTGCCGGTTATTCTTCAGTTCCTTCAGTTACTACTTCTGCGGGTGATAAGAATGCAGAACTTTCTGCACACTTAGGAGCATATGCAACATATCCAGGCTATTATAGTGGTACTAAAGGTTTACTTAGTGGTGTTCCAAAACTACAAGATAACAAATATTATCAGAACTTTTCTTATGTCTTAAAAACAGATTTCGATGTAAATGATTATCGTAATTCGGTGAAAAAATTAATTCACCCATCAGGCTTAATAATGTTTGGTGAGTTAGCTATACGAAGTAAAGTTTCTGTTGAAATGTTTAATCAGGGTTTGAGTGGAAACATGGATACTCTGGGAAATATTGTACAGCCTGGACTTGATAATGAAGGAAAGAAATATCATACTTTAGTTTTATCTCAAAACGCCGCTTCTATAAATGTCCAATACGCGAATACTTATTGGAATAATGAAATAGAAATTTATACTAATAAACATCCTTGGCATGCAATGGATGCAAGGATAGAAATAAGTGATGAAACAAACGTACTCTTAGAAGATTATGCAGAGATTTCATCTATAGCAAGAACTAATTCTTCAATGTATGTGGTTACAGAAACATTACATGGATTAGAAGCCGGTGATACAATTAAGTTTGTTAATGATGAATCAGATCAACGATTTAATAATGAATATACAGTTACTACTGTACCCACTACAAACACTTATACCATTACTCCATCGCCAGATACAGGTACAGCAGTATCTCAATCTATGTATGATGGAAATCTGTATATTACCTTAGAAGATCAAACTACTGGTAATACTATTCTCTTAGAAGATGGTGATGATTTGATGATGGAGCCAACATCTTATTTGAAATCTACAGTAATTTCTTATGCAGATGTTTTTAGAACACAAGCTACAAATTGGGATAATCCTTTTTCTGGAAATATTTTAAATGAAGATGGTTCAGATATTCAGTTGGAAAGAGGTGGAACTTATCTCTATCCAAGATTAGAATTTCCAGAAGCAGAGTCAGGAACAATATCTATCGATGTAAGTTTCAATAGTGATATCCTTCTTGAAGATGATAATGGAACTTATGGAGAAGGTTATCTCTTACATGAAGAGTCAGCTGGTCAAGGAAACGGCCCACAAAGATATATTTCTCTTGAAGAAGATACACAAGGACCGGATCATCAATATGAAAGTATTCCGATTGTAGATACTCATGTAATTGAAACATGGTATAATTCTACAAGAAGTCATTTAATTTCTGAGGATAATCTTTCAACATTTATATTTGAAGATGAATCATTAGTAGCTTTAGATACTCAACCAATTATTCACAATCCTACAGGATACCCCTTTCTCTATTGGGAAGGATATTCACGTACTAATCATATCATTACAGAAGATGGTCAATATTTAATTAATGAAGATAGTACGGGACCTGGAGTTGCTAACAGTTATTTCGTAATAGAACATGTATATGGTTTAAGTGAAAATAGTTCCCATAATATAATATTCAATCTTGTAGAAACTACTAATTGGCATATAAGAGGAGAAGACACATCTCATCTCGTATATGAAGATGGTAATAGAATGTTATCTGAAGAGGGTTACGTTAAATACCCCGATGCCCGTGAAATAGAATTAGGTTCATACGATTCTCTTGGATATCATCTCCGAATGGAAAATGAGGACTATCTTGAATACGAAGATGGAACTTTTGGAATACTAGAAGAAGGTAATCTTAAAGGTTCAGAAGAGAGAATTGAATTTACAAATGATGTTCAACTAGGAAGTTGGCATCTTATAACTGAAGCTGGTGAGTTTGTATTAAATGAAGATGGAACGAATAGAGTACTTATTGAAATTCCAAACATAAATGCCAGTAATGATGCATGGGAAAAAGAATATGAACTTTATGATTCTTTGGGATGGCATTTAAAGTTTGAAGATGATGATTTTATGATTAATGAATCAGATGAAACATATATACTTACAGATGAACAAATATTTCAATCACCTGATATCACTAAACATTATGTTACAGAAGAAGCACCTAGTGATATGCAGAAGTGGACTCCTGCAAACCACGAATTAGATTATATTAGTACTTGGAAAGATACAGTTATTACTAGAACTTATGGTATGCAACCCTTTAGACCACATTATGTTTCACAATGGTCTGATGCTGGTATAAATTTGTTTGCAGACCAATTTACACTAGAAGATAATACAGGTACAATATTATTAGAACATCCCGTAACAGATCAAGATTTTCTAATAGCTGAAAATTTTCCAGAAGCAATTCAAGATGCGTTAAATCTTAATAGATCTAATTACGACTACTGTTTAATTGAACAACAAACTTTAGGTGCAATTGATGGTAATCCATTTGATTATATTCAACTAGAAGAAAATACTAACACCGGAGAGGCTCCTGGAACAGCTCGACTATTACACGAATCTTCTAATACTAAAGAAGAAGGTTTTGGTGTAGAATATACTTTACATCAGGCTTGGGCAGTTCTTCCAGCATATCAATATAGTAGAATATTAACACGATTACAGGGTACAGTTACTATTCCAAATAACAGTACTTCTGTAACTGGATCTGGAACACTATTTACCACTCAGTTAAAAGTAGGAGAAGAATTTCAAACAGCTGATGAAAATATTATAACTGAAGATACTGGTGGTGGTATACTGTTAGAAACTGATCAACGAATAATAACTGAAGATATAAGAATTTTTCATGTACAATCTTTGGTAATAGGCGCCACAGATTTTATGGGATCATTAGTACAGAATTTTAAATATTATTTCACTACTGAAGATACTCCTATTTCTGCACACGGAACTCATGCAGGAGTAATAGGAGAATATGGAATATGGAATACTGAAAATGAAAGTTACTGGATTCTTGGTGCCGATACCAATGCAGAATCTGGTCTAGGAATAGAAACTAATACCGGCGGATATCCTGGCGGTATTGAACGAGAAGCCCCTGAATGGGAAAATAATAATATGCTTTGGGAAGATGGAACAAAGCAAATAGTTGTTGATCCACAACAATTTATTGTGGGATCAATTACCAATGATACATCTTTAACAGTTACAAGAAAGTGTATGCCGGGCGGTTTATCCGATTCGGTATTTCAATTGTAACTTGAAAAAAGATATAAATATAACAATGAGGAATCATTGATTTAATAACTAATCTATACAATTTTATGGAGGATAAAACAAATGCCTGCTATAGTAACCAATAAATTCAGGATTCACAACGCCAAGCAGTTCGTTGAAGCTTTTGATGAAGTTTCTGCAACTTCAGGCGCTGCGATTACTGATACAAACGGTGTACTTAATACTAATATGTACTTGTTTATTGGTAAAGTAACCGCGTGGGCTGATGACACAGCACCGCCCACACCTACTGATTCTGTTTCCAATACAGTCTACAATCACTGGAGAGATATGATTGCAGCTAAGAAAATTGGATCAACAGATGTCAGCCACGTATGTCCACGTTATAATTGGACTACAGGATCTAATTATTTTGCATATACTCATGCAAATAACGCCTTGTTTGATCAACAGTATTATATAATGACTGATGATTACAACGTATACAAATGTCTCGCCAATAACAACGCTGGTGGAACATCTACAACTAAACCTACTGGAACAGGAACAACCATTATCACCACAGCTGATAGTTATAAGTGGAAGTTCATGTATCAGATCTCAGCCGCAAGAGCACTTAAGTTTGTAACACCTAGTTACATTCCTACTCAAAGAGTAAGGAAAGCAAACAATGCAATTGCGAATACTACCGATTCATCTTTTCAGTATGATGTTGAAATTGCAGCAAATACCTCAGGTAATGGTGCAATCGAAGTTATGCACGTAACTACTGGAGGAAGTGCATACACATTCGAGACTGGAACAGTTCAATCAGGACATACAGAAACCACAACTACTTGTAAAATTTCAGGTACAGGTTTAGCAACTGATGCAATTGTAAACAACGACATCTACTTTACTTCTGATTCAGGAAGTGGTGTTACTGGTAAAGGTGGAACGATTACCGATTTCCAAGCCGGTACTGATGTTGTAACTTTTACACCTGCATTAGCAAGTGCTAATGTTCCCGCAGATGGTGATGGTTATTCTATCGGACCTAAAGTTGTAATCACTGGTGATGGACATGGAGCAAATGCTCGTGCCACAAACACCGCATCTGGTGTTATTGGTGATATTGTGATGGTTTCCGGTGGTAATAACTATGGTAATGCCGTAGCTACAATTCACACAAACGCTGGTTCTTCTGGAGCCATTACTCCAATTATCGGCCCAAGAGGCGGACATGGAGATGATGCAATTGAGGAACTTGGTGGTTTCTTTGTAATGGTTAATAGTCGATTAGAATATGGGGAATCTGGAAACTTTACTACAAACAACGATTTCCGTAAAATCGGTCTTTTGGCTCAACCATTATATGCTAATGGAGATGTTGCAACTGCATCATCTGCAGATCAATGTGTAACTGTAACAGTTCAATCTTGGAACAGTACAGCATTCGCAGAAGATGAACTTGTAACTGGATCACAATCTGGTGCAACTGGTAAAGTCGTTGACTTCAAGAATAATACAACCTTGAGGTTAATTGATGTCGCAATGGGTACATCAACCACTACAGGCTATGACAGTATCGCAGGTTCATTTAGAACTAACGAGACTATTACAGGAGCCGGTGGAGCATCAGCTAATACAAATGGTGTAGTTGGTGGAGATTTTGAGAAGTTCTCAGGAGATGTTCTCTACATAGAGAATCGTTCACCAGTAACAAGAGCGGATGACCAAATAGAGGATGTTAAGTTAATTATTGAATTCTAATCATTTTATACTAGAGGATAGATTGAATGCCACTTTCTACAAATTTCAATGTTACGCCGTATTATGATGATTATGACGAGTCTAAAAATTATTATCGTATATTGTTTAGGCCTGGATATGCAGTTCAGGCTAGAGAAGTAACACAATTACAGACCATACTACAGAAACAGATCGAAAGGTATGGTCAACACATGTTCAAGGAAGGAAGTAAGGTCCTTGGCGGTGAAGTAACATTAGATACAGATGTAAAATCTCTGAAACTAGAGACACAAGAATCGGGAACTAATATTAATGCCGCTTCTTTTGTTGGAACAACAGTCGTTGGTGCAACTTCTAATGCACGAGCACGTGTTGTAGCTTCGCAGGCGGCTACTTCAAGTACTCAACCTACTCTAATGTTTCATTACTTGTCAGGTGATACTTTCGATGATGGGGAAACTGTTGCAGCAGGCGCTGTACAAGCAACTACTGTTAGTGCTGCCGGAGCATCAGGTATTACTGGCGCAACTGGTAATGGTTCTGTTGTTAGTTGTGATACAGGAGTGTTTTATGTTGGTGGCTTCTTTCTATTTACTCCCGCAAATACTATAGTAATGGATGCCTATTCCGAAATTCCTTCTGGACGTGTCGGTTTAGAAATTACAGAATCAACTCAAACAAGTGATGATGATGGTACTCTACTTGATCCCGCTTCAGGGACTTATAACTTTGCTGCACCAGGTGCGGCGAGATATAAAATTGAATTAGCATTAAAAAGCAAAGCTTTAACTTCTACTGATCCTGTCTTACAACTCGCAGACGAAAACTTTATTCAATTATTAAAAGTTGAAAGTGGTATTAAGAAAGAGGAAGTCAAGTACCCAATGTATGGGGAACTTGAAAAGACTCTGGCACGTAGAACTCATGATGAATCAGGTGATTATACTGTCACTCCATTTAATTTAGATCTAAAAATTCACAGAGGTATATCTGGAACTACAGAAGCTTCTGGTGTTGATGGTACTACTGTACATGGTAACAATACTCTATTCTTAACTGAGTTAGATGTAGGAGATCAGATTTATCTTGGATCAAATACTACCACATCAACTATTACCGCAATCGCAAACAATACAAGATTAACAGTACAGACAACTCTTCCTACAAATACAGGTGGAGCAGTAATCTATAATGAGTCTGAAATATCTGCGGGATTAGATGCAGGTAAGGCTTATGTGAAAGGTTATGAATACGAAAGTATTGATACAAATTATCTTGATGTAGATAAAGGTAGAGATACCGAAACTACTACTTCTTATAGTATGACTTCAGAAGTAGGAAATTATATTGTAGTTGACACCGCTAGTAGTTTGTTTGATGTGGGTGCTTCTGAAGTATGTCAAATGCACTCAGTAAAATTTGATTCAATTAATTTAACTAATAATACCACATATCTGGCAACTCAAGTTGGTACTGCAAGAGTTCGTAGTATGGATTGGGATAACGCCTCTGGAAATACTGGCAGTGCAGACACAAACCACTCTAATTACAGACTATATCTTTGGGATGTTAATACTTCAAATAATATTACTGGTACAGTTGATCAACAATGTGCAAATACAAGACTTATAAAATTAGACGCAGATAGTACTTCTTTTGTCGATGGTGCATATACAGGAACAACTATTACAGTTGACACAACTAGTGGAATTGATACTACAAGTGATACTAGAGTTGTTGATGACTATTATTCAGTAGTTAATTATATTGATGGTGAGGCATCTACTTCTGGTATGAGTGCAGGAGATAATATCTTAAACGAAGATGCTTCTATTATGTTACTTGAAGATTCCGGACATTATGTTGTTGCTAATACAGTATTCTCACAACAGACTCAAGCTAACACTACTTACGAAATCGATTTTAAAATCAAAGATGTAGAGAGTATAGTTACTTCAACATTAGCCGCGCCTCCAACAATTAATACTCATGCGGATATTTCTGATCCAGGAAAATATAATAGTAGTACTTCAGGAAATACAATATTATCTAATACAGATAAAAATACTCTTGTTTTTCCACTACCACAAAGTCCAATTAAAGAAACTAATGCAGGTGGTAACACAGTAAGTTATAGTTTTAAGAAAGTTGAAAAAGCATTATCTTCTACTTCTACAGGAAAATTAACCATCACGTTATCCAATCCAAATTATAGATTTATGCCACAAAGTGGTACTTTGGGTACAACTAGTGCAAGAGAAAATTTCATAGTAGTTGTTAAGACTAATAGTAGCTCAGCTCAAACATTTATTAATGCAGTTTCTTCTACTGCAACATTACCAAGTGCAACAGCAACCGAAGCAAGAGTAATGGGCGTTGGAAACTATCTTGATTTGGGAGCAGTTAATAATTTAGGTGCATCAGTTAGACCAGTTGTTATTAATGGTAGTAGAGGAACAGTAGACATTTATTGTAATACAAATGCGGCTTTTGTAGCTGATGTTATCTATACAGTAGAAAGTTCTTCAGTTAAGAAAGAGCCGGGACCTCGTACAAAAACATTAGTTTCAGGAAATGGATCACACATTGTAGCAACTACGGGATCACCCGCAGTACCTACTGATTCTGTGGCCGGTGGTCAATTCTATTTCCAAACTCCAAATCAAACTGCAACATCAACAGATTCTATTCCTGTTTCAGACGCATTTAATTTGGTTAAAGTTGTAGATTCAGGCCAACCATTTATTCATGTTACAACTGCAATGATGACCGCAACCGCTAATAACATTACAGATAGGTATACATTCGAATCTGGACAAAAAGATAACTTTTATGATCACGCAACTATTAAGTTAAAGCCTGGACAGCCCGGACCGTCTGGAAAAATTATGGTTGTAGTTGATTATTTTGATTGGGATGGTGGCGAAGGTTATCACTCTGTAGATTCTTATCCAACTTCAGGTTCTTATAATAGAGTAGATGCAGCAAGTACTTTAACATTTAATTATAAAGTAATTCCTGATTATACTTCTCCAACAACAGGAGAAACAGTTAATTTGAGAGATGCTATAGATTTACGCCCACGAAGAGAAAATGGAACAAATCTTATGTCGGCTACCCTAGCAATTGAGGGTATTCCAACACCAGACCCAGATGGTACAATTACTTCAACTTTCAGTTATTATTTGTCAAGGGTAGATAAGATAGCACTTACTAAAGATAGAAAATTCAAAGTGTTGAGGGGTGAATCAGGACTTGATCCAATTGCACCTCCAGATGATGAAGATTCAATGACATTATATTCATTGACTATTCCCGCATATACTTTTGCTCTCACAGATATTACTACAAGATATATTGATAATAAACGATTTACCATGAGAGATATCGGTAAAATAGAAAAGAGAGTTGAAAGAATAGAATACTATACTGCATTGTCTATATTAGAAAAAGAAACATCTGCAAGATCATTTTCTACTGGCGCCGCTAAAGATTCATTATTCAATCCAACAGGAACTGCATTCAAGAGTGGTATATTAGTTGATTCTTTTAATGGTCATGCGGTAGGTGATGTGATGACTGATGATTATAATGTTTCAGTAGAATATGCCAAGAAAGAAATGAGGCCAGGATTCTATTATGATAATCACAGATTTACATATAGTTTAGGATATAGTAATAACGTAACAAAGACTGGTGAACTAGTTACCTTACCTTATACTGATACAGATTTTATAAAACAACCACTTTCAAGTACGACACAATCCTTAAATCCATTTAATATTACAAATTGGATAGGTCATGTAAAAACATATCCTGCTTCTGATACTTGGTTTTCTCAAGGAGCTCGACCAGATGTTACAACTAACTTAGAAGGTCAGAATGATAATTGGTCATTAAGCCCATCTACTGGTAGAACAGGATTTGGTTCTCAATATAATGATTGGAGTACAAATTGGAGTGGAACACAAAAGACTGAACAACCACAAGCTGGTGTAGATAAAGTCGGTAAAACATCAAAGGCAAAAAGAAGTACAACAGAAATGACCAATTCTAAATCGAGAATTGGTATTAGTGCAAATACTCCACCTGAATCTGTTCTTAAAACAATAGGTAATAAAGTTATTGATACAACAGTTGTTCCTTATGTAAGGGGTCAAACAGTATTCTTTACAGCAACAGGATTAAAACCACTAACTAATGTTTATGTATTTTTTAGTGAAACTGATGTGTCTTCAAATATAAGACCAGCAAGTAAATTAGCTCTTATATCTGTTAATGGTACATTTTCTGTAGGGGAAACACTTAAAGATGGTGCAAACAACTATGGAACAATAATGATTGCTTCCAATACAACTAACAATACCGCTACTGTCTTTATTGCAAACGTAACTGGAAATACTTCTTCTACAGATGGTTCACCTTATGGATCAGCCAATTCTCTTCCAGAAGGAAAACGAGAATCTTTTGGTACAGGAACTATTGGTGATGCAACTCACGTATTTACTGTAGCAAATACTGTAGAAGGATTAACAAGTACAGCAACAGCAAACGTTTCTACAAGAACTCATTATGCAGTTGGTGTAGCTAATGGTATTATGCAGAGTGATGATACTGGATCAGTTGCGGGAGAATTCCATCTTCCAGATGCTACTTGGAGATCAGGTAATAAACTCCTTAGAGTTACAGATCAGTCTCTTAATAATGTTGATGCTACAACTACGGCTTCAGAATCAACTTTTATGACAAAAGGTATTTTACAAAGCCGTGAACAATTATTGATTTCGACAAGAGAGACAATAAATCAAAGAGAACTTCCTAATGATACAGCAATTGTTAGAGATACTACATCACGTTCAACAGAAAAATCAAATTGGATTAACCCATTGTGTCAAACATTCCATGTTGATCCAAATGCATTTCCGAAAGGATTATTCTTAAGAAATGTTACTTTGAACTTTTATTCAAAAGATACTAACGTTCCAATTAAGGTACAAGTAAGACCTGTTGTTAATGGTTTTCCAAGTGCATCTAAGGTAGTACCATTTAGTGAAGTTTTGATGAATCCAGATAAAGTACAAGTTTCAACTACAGCAAACGCATCAGTAGCAAATACAACTTCAAGAACAACATTTACTTTTGATTCTCCTGTTTATTTGACTCCTGATGAGTACGCATTAGTTATTACATCAAATAGTACAGACTATAAATTACACATGGCAGAAGAAGGTAAAACTTCTACAGGGTCTATTGCAAAAATATCTAAACCTTCATTTGTTGGTTCATTCTTTAAACCACAAAACGCCGGAGTTTGGGAAGCTGATCCAAATAAGTACATAATGTTTAATATGCAAAGAGCAGATTTTGATATAGGTGGTGGTAGTAGTAATAACTTTGCAAAATTTATTACTTATGCAAACTCTGCCACAAGTAATACAGCAAATGTATCTGCAGATATAATTAAAATTGGAACTTCTACGATAGATTTTAGTGATACAGAAATTCAATGGAAGTATGCAGCATCTAATGGAACATTTACATTAGCTGATGGTACTGAAGGTTCTGCTTCTTATGTGAAATTTAGTCCAGATCAGAACTATGAATTAACAGATAGAAAAAGAGTACAGGCTTATACTAATGGAACGTTCAGAATTAGAGCTGAAATGAAATCAGCTAATTCTCATGTTTCTCCTGTTATAGACCTTGACCGTTTGAATTTAATTTCTGTTGAAAACAATATTGATAATGCCGGACTTTCAGATTCAGACTTTTCAATAACAACAAAAGGTTCAGGTTATGTGAATGTAATGTCATCCTCATATACTGCAACTATAACAAGTGGTGGAACTACTAATACCGCAACTGCAAATGTTCATGTCGAATTAACAATGAATGTTAATTCAAATTCTACCACAATATCAAGTGGAAATGGTGGATATACTGTTGACAGTAGTAATCCAGGTGCATTCGTTGTTGGTGAAGCAATAATGTGTAACGTAGCTTCTGATGTGAATGCAAATAATAGTGGAGTATATGGAATTATCTCAGCTGTTACACACTTGGATGGAGATGTTAATAAGAACGTTTCTTCAGTTACTATAAAAACAAATGCAAATAATAAAACTATCGCTACTTCTGGAGCCGGAGCATTTACTAATGGTTGTCTAATATGGGCAAATCCAAACGCACAAACTAATGCAGTAAGTGGTGCAGGTGGAAGTAACACTAAGATGACAGTCTTAGTTGCCAATGGATATGTTTCTAATGTTGTGGTAGTTGATTCTGGATCGGGATATACTACCAATCCAACAGTTTCACTTTCAACAGTTAGTGGAGCCGGTTCAATTAATGCAGCAGTACAATGTACTGGAGAAGAAAAGAATAGTGGCGGCCCAATTGCAGCGAAATATATATCAAGAAGGGTTGCACTTAAAGATGGATTTGATGCATCAGACTTAAAAGTTATTCTAAATGCTTATAAACCATTAGGTACAGATGTTCATGTATACTATAAAGTTAAGAATGCAGATGATCCAGATGATTTTGATGTTAAGAATTATACATTGATGACTCAAGAAACTTCATCTGGAACAATTTCTAAAGGTAAAGAAGATATTCAAGAATTTATCTTTAAAACTCCAAATGAAACTACGGCGTATTCATCTAATAATGTACGATATGAAACTTTTAAAATATTTGCAATTAAAATAGCATTGGTTGCAGATACAACTTATGATATGCCAAGAGTAAAGGATATGCGAGCAATTGCATTAGATTAATATGGGAATGATACAAACAGATGACCCAAGATTCATAAGAGATACACATTCTAAGGCATTATTAAATACAGATTATAATGCTTTACAACAACATAGACGAGAACGTGTGTATTTTCAGAAGCAACAAAATGATATAAATATATTAAGAAGTCAAGTTGAAGAGCTTTGTACAATTAGAGTGGAAATGCTTGAGATCAAAACACTTCTTAAAGAAATTATTTACAATAAGTAATAGGAGCTATAAACCATGACTGCCAATGTCGCCTTAACAGATACCTTTGACCAATGGAGAGTCAAGACTAATGAGGTTGTGGTAATGACACAAACTGATGGGATGTCGAATTTCATCAAGATTTTGGACACCACAAATTCAACAAGTAACACTACTGGCTCGATTATCACCGCAGGAGGTATTGGTATCGCCAAATCGGCAGTGATAGGAGAACATCTACGAGTACACGGAAATGTTATTACTGATGGAGATACTACGATAAGTGGTAATCTAGTTTTTGGTGATGCTGCCACAGATCAAGTAACATTTTCAGCAGATATAAATTCTAGTTTAATTCCAAATGCCAATCTTACCTTTAATGTCGGTAATACTACAATGTTATGGGCAAATACTTGGACAGGACATTTAGGAGTAACACAAAAATCAGATTCAGGAAAACCCGCAGTTACTATAACTTCAACAGATACAGATCAAGTTGCAGTAGATATTACTGCTAGTCAAGTAGATGCCGATGTTATTAATATGGCAGCAGATTCTGTAACTACAGCAAAAGCCATTGATATTTCGGCTGATGCACTTACTACTGGTTCTGCACTTTATATCGATTCTAATTCTGGTGATACTGGTACAAGAAGTATAGCAACAATTATTCAAAATCATACATCTGCTACTGGCTCAACAGGACTTACAGTACAAGCAGATGCAGGAAGAGGAGTATTTATTGATACTGACCTCGCCGCTGGTGGATATGCACTTGAAATTGATTCAGAACAAACTACAACAAATACCGCCAAGATTGCAGCTATTAGCACTAGTGGAACAACATTAGAAGTATCCTCTGTTGGTGTACTAACAGGAAAAGTTATTGATATCGCCGCAGATGCGGCAACTACTGGAACTGGTATCAATATGTCAATGGACGGATTAACTACTGGTTCAGCTTTAGCGATTGATTCAGATTCTTCAAGTACAGGCACAAGAAATATTGCAAGTATAACTCAAAATCATGCCTCCGCAACAGGCGCAACTGCACTAGCATTACAAGCTGATGCAGGAAGAGGATTATTTATTGACACGAACCTTGCAGCGGGTGGATATGCACTTGAGATAGATTCAGAACAAACAACTACAAACACAGCAAAAATAGCTTCAGTTGGAACTTCTGGAACAATGTTGGAAGTATCTCACGCCGGAGTATTAACAGGAAAAGTTATTGATATTGTTGCAGATGCCGCTACTACTGGTTCTGGTATTAATATGTCAATGGACGGATTAACTACTGGTTCGGCTTTAGCAATTGCGTCTGATTCTTCAAGTACAGGTACAAGAAATATAGCAAGTATAATTCAAGATCACTCATCCGCTTCTGGTTCAACTACTCTGTATCTACGAAATGATCACGCAACTGCAGACGCACTAAAGGTTATAGGAGCAGTTACAGTTGGTGTAGATGATACAGGCCATGATGTTAAACTGTTTGGTGCCAGTACTGGAAAATCTTGGTTGTGGGATGAATCAGGAGATGAAATGATCGTTACTGGTGATTCAACTATGTTGGGCACATTAACAATCGGAGTTAATGATACTGGACACGATGTTAAATTGTTTGGTGCAACTTCTGGAGCATATTTAGAGTGGGATGAATCCGCAGATGAGTTAGAAATTAGAGGTGGAGCTGCAACACCAGGAAAACTTCTTTTGGCAACCGCTGAAACAAGTACAGTTGATGGTGATAAATTAGGACAAATAGATTTTCAAGCTCCAATCGATGCTTCAGGAACAGACGCAATATTGGTCGCCGCATCTATTTGGGCAGAAGCAGATGCAACATTTTCATCTTCAGTCAATGCAACCGAATTAGTATTTGCGACAGCCGCTTCTGAAGCTGCAGCAGAGAAAATGAGACTTACAAGTGCAGGTCAATTAGGTATCGGCACAAACGACCCCAACTCAAAGTTGACAGTTGAAGGTACTATAATGCTAAAAGAACAAGCAGACGCCGAGGCAGATGCGACCGCTTATGGACAAATTTGGGTAAATACCGCAACACCAAATGAATTATATTTTACTACAGATGCAGGAAACGATATTCAAATTACCTCTGGATCAGCCCTAGCAGCTCCACCCGGTGGTTCTACAACTCAAGTTCAGTATAATAATAGCGGTGCATTCGCCGGACATTCTGGACTGGTTTATGCATCTGGTAGTGGAACATTATCCGCAACGATTTTGACAGAAACATCCGATAAGACACAAAAAGAAAATATTACCAATTATAATTCTCAAGATGCATTACAAGCGGTAATGTCATTACAAGCACAGAGATATTCTTGGAAAGAATCGGGCATTGATGAAATAGGTTTAATTGCAGATGAGGTTGAAGGCATATTACCCGAAATGGTACATGTTAATGAAGATGATGGACTGAAAAGTTTAAAATATACAAAAATGACCGCAGTTCTTCTTGAGGCAATTAAGGAACAACAAGTTCAAATTGATGAATTAAAATCTAAATTAAATTAGATGCCACAGATTTCCTTATCATATAAATAGTATAGAAACAACTATATAAACTATACTATTATAAAAGGAGAAGGATTGTGGCATTGACCCTCCAAAAACAAACTGTAAACCTAGTAGTAGATCAAGGTTGCACGTTTGAAAAAGTAATTTACGCACAAAATTCTGTTAGCCAGAATGTCACTATCTCTACAGGGACATGTGCCGCTAAGATGCGTCAATCTTACTATTCATCAAATAATGTTACTACTATAACTACCGCCGTTGCAGGATCAAATGTAACAATCTCGTTGACTGCAACTCAGACCGCAGCAATTTCTCCCGGAAACTATGTTTACGATGTTGAATATACACAATCGGGTGGTACAATAGTAGAAAGATTGGCAGAAGGAATTATAACTGTATATGGGGAGGCAACGAAATGACACAACCAACTACTAGAGCAACTTTTAAGGATTATTGTAAACGTAAACTTGGCTGGCCAGTAGTAGAATTAAATATTGATGATGATCAAGTAGAAGATTGTATTGATGATTCCCTTCAATTTTTTCAAGAATATCATTTTGATGCAACAGAAAATACATATTTAAAACATCAAGTATCAGGATCTACTCTTAAATTAGCAAGTGCACCTACAGGAACTTTTACAGCAGGAGAAAAAATTACTGGTGGAACAAGTAATGTACAAGCAACAGTTCATGAATATCATAGTGCCAATACTACATTAAGATATAAAAATCCAGAAGTTAAATCTGGTGGAGATGGTAATACGTACTATGCAAATACTACTACTACTTTTTCAACCAATGAAACTATTACAGGCGATTCTAGTTCAGCAACCGCAACAACTCATTCATCTACTGCAACAGCAATAGGTGATTTTGATAACAAATATATTGCGATAGCTGAAGCAATTATTGGAGTTCGAAGGATTGTTCCTTTCTATGATAATTCTAGATCTAATTCTATGTTTTCTTCTAAGTATCAATTTGCATTAGCTGAAATGCATCAATTAGGAACAGGTTTAGTAAATTTTGAAATGGCTCAAGAACATTTAATGTTGATTAATGAAATGTTTACGGGTAATCCAATGTTTAGATTTAATCGACACATGGATCGTTTATATCTTGATATTTCATGGGGTGGGGATGTTGATATAGATGATTGGGTAATTGTTGAATGTGATAAGATTATTGATCCAGACACATACGCAGATATCTGGAGTGATATGTTTCTTAAAAGATATAATACAGCATTAATGAAAAAGCAATGGGGACAGAACCTTATTAAATTTGAGGGAATGCAATTACCTGGAGGAGTAACGATGAATGGTAGACAAATGTATGATGATGCTCAAACAGAATTGACAGAAATTTCAGAACAAATGTCATTAAGATATGAATTACCAGTAGATCATCTAATAGGATAATAAATGGCAACAAATCCATATTTCAATCTTCATGGAACTAATACCCCAGAACAAAGATTGATCGAAAATTTAATAATAGAATCCATAAAAACTTATGGAACAGATGTATATTATTGTCCAAGAACACTAAACGATGAAGATACTTTGATGGGTGAAGATAATACAGCATCTTATAATAGTGCTCATACGATTGAGATGTATATTAAATCTGTAGATGGATTTGAGGGTGAGGGTGATTTTATTTCTAAATTTGGACTACAAATAAAAGATCAAATTACATTTACTGTTGCTAAACGTAGATGGGCAGAATTGAATGTTCAAGGTGAAGCTAGAGCGGAATCACCGGCTGAAGGAGATTTAATTTATTTTCCTATGACTTCAGCATTATTCCAAGTAATGTTTATAGAAGATGAAGCTGTATTTTATCAAACCGGTGGATTACAGACTTATGATCTTTTATGTGAATTGTTCTATTATTCAGATCAAAATCTCAATACGGGTATTGAGGCAATAGATAAAGTTGAAAGAGAACAATCTTATTCTATAGAATTTACATTAAATGCTGGAAGTGGTAATTATACTATTGGAGAAACAGTTTATCAGGGTGCATCATTAGGAGCAGCTACAGTTAAGGGAGAAGTTGCTAAATGGGTTGCAGCAGATAAAAAATTAACACTTATGAACATGACAGGAAACTTTTCTGGTACTGTGAACATTATTGGAGATAGTTCTAGTGCATCTTATTCAATTACTTCTTTTGATGCACAGGTAAATGCAGCAGATACACAAGCAGTTCAAACTAATCAAGAAATAGAAGCTGCTGCGGATGCTATTATTGATTTTACCGAAGGTAATCCGTTTGGGAGTTTATAATGTTAGGTACTACTTATTACCATGAAACCATTAGAAAATATGTAGCAGTTTTTGGAACACTTTTTAATGATATCAACATTCAAAGAAGAAATTCTGCGGGTGTGATAACAGAACAAATTAAAGTTCCTATTGCATACGAAGCTAGAGATAAATTGATTCTTAGAACGAGAGCGGGAGTAGCAGATGGTAGTGTTGCCGCAACTCTTCCAAGAATGGGTTTTGTTATGAATGGAATTACTTATGATGGATCTAGAAAATTAAATACAGTAGGACAAGTATTTGCAGCTAATACCGCATCATCAAGCAATCTTTTAAAACAATATAATCCTGTACCTTATAATTTTGATTTTGTTTTGACTGCAATGGTAGATAATGCAGAAGATGGTGCACAAATCTTTGAACAAATCGTTCCCTTCTTCACTCCAGAATTTACAGTTAGTGTGACTTTAATTGCCGATATGAATATTAAACCTGATATTGCTATAGTATTAAATTCAACTTCTACAGAAGATTCTTATGAGGGTGAACTTACTGTAAGGAGAGAAATTATATGGGGATTTAATTTTGTAATGAAAGGTTATATATATCCAGATATTAAATCGGGAACAGTCACCAAAGAAGTGAT
>Ga0066837_10000489_pt1 | contig 18293 bp, 17 predicted proteins | sample ETNtaG_25_FD_66730 | JGI IMG/M metagenome (GOLD analysis project Ga0066837, IMG submission 66730) | Marine microbial and viral communities from oxygen minimum zone, Eastern Pacific Ocean - ETNP201302SV86 | ecosystem: Environmental > Aquatic > Marine > Oceanic | place: Pacific Ocean: Eastern... | reverse complement strand
AGAAAGATTACAAAGATGTGATATTCATTATGTAACACCTGATCTTAGAATCGTTCCATTCTGTGCATTTAATGTAATTCCAGAATGGTATAGAGACAGAATTCAGAAAAAATATTCTATTACCGTTGAAGAATGGGAGCAAAGAGAAGGAGTAAAACTCGAAGACGGTCTTTACAGAGGTCTTATGAGAAGAGGCGCAGGCGACGAGCTTGCAGCAGGTTGTGCAAAAAGCGAGATGTTCCATCAAGCAGAACAAGCAACAATGTAAGTAGTTTTTTAAAAATTCTGATAGTAACTTAACTAATTATTTTGTTTACATGTTCACAGATAATTAAGATCTGTGCATCAGTCAACGATGGATATGATGGTAAAGACATTATCTCCTTAGAAAATTTTTCACTCTTAGGTAATTTGTAACCATATTCTTGATATATTGGTTGTAAGTGAATTGGTTTCTCATAGTATATTGCAGAACCAATATCATTATCTGTTAACTCTTGACGTATCTGATCCCTATTTTCATGTTTTATTACAATTTGATGATAAACTGATTTTCCATTTTCATTTTCCGGTAAAATACAATCATCAGCTAGGTTTTTTCTATAAATTGAGACAATCTCTCTTCTCCTAGTATTTTTTTCATCAAGATGTTTTAGCTGTACTCTACCTATAGCTGCATTTACTGTGTTTAATCTCATTGTAAATCCTAATTTATCAAATTCATTTTTTGTTTTTCTGCCGTTATCTCTAATTGACTTAATTTTTAATGCAATCTCTTCATTATCTGTAGTAGCCATACCACCATCACCAGCCACAGTCATGTTTTTCGTTGGATAAAACGAAAAACAACCTACATCACCAAGACCACCAACTTTTTTGCCATTGTATGTTGCGCCATGAGCTTGACATGCATCTTCGATAATTGGAATGTTTTGTTCTTCCGCATATTCCTTTACAGAATCAAAATCACATGGATTTCCATAAATGTGAACAGGGATTATTGCATCTGCAGGCCACTGGAGTTGAATATTACTAATATCAATTCCACCATCCCTCAAATCAATATCTGCTAGAATCGGTTCTGCATTTGCCATTCTAATGCAATTTGCTGAGGCAATAAACGAATTTGTTGGGGTTATGACCCTCGAATTATCTGAAATTTCAAGTGACATTAGTGAAATTTGTAATGCAGCATTACCTGAGCTCACTGATACTGCATATTTTGTTCCTGTGTATTCAGCAAACTCCTCTTCAAACTTTGAAACACTTTCACCACCAACGAATGATTCATTTCGTAATGCATGAATAGCCGCATCCTCCATTTCAGCAGTAAATTCCTGAACAAAAAATGGTATTTTCATATTTTTTACCTATGAACCTAGTTTATTATTATTAGTATTCAATAATCCCATTAGACCATTATGAAATTCAATAATGTAAGTAGTTCTAAGGTTTTTCACCATTAACACTAATTCCACTTTCAATTTCATTAAAATGAGCAATTCTTAATTTTGAATCTTTAAACCACTTCTTTACTTCTTTTGTATTATGTCTGTAGGCATACTCAGGAAAATACCAATCAAAATTTGTTGCCACACTTTGCTCAAAAGGAACATCTTTTGACCACCAACATTTTAGAAAATTCCAATAGAGAAATCTTTGCACATCATAAGTTCCTGCTTTAATTTGAAGAATTGGAATATCTCTAGGAATAGTAACTGTTTTTTTAATTTTTGAAAGATTTTTTCCTAATAATGCCATGTCTTTTGAGAATTCAATACATTGTTTTTCAGTCATTTTTACCGTCGAGTTTCGTATGAAATTGTCTGCAAACTCGCGCATAGGACCCTTAATTTTGTAAACATAAATTGAAATGACACCTTTTTTTGCTAAAAGTTTTGTGAGTGCTATGAATGATGTCTTGGTATTTTTTGTATGATGTAACACTTGATCTGAACAAATAAAATCAAAGAACCCTTTCTGGAATGGGAGTTTTTGAATATCTGCTTGTAAAAAATGAATATTTGGAATTTTTCCGTATTTTTTGTATGCAAAGATTACACTCTCACTTGCATCAATGGCGAATACATCGGCTTTTGGATTTGATGAGAATAATTTTGCACTATTACCAACACCGGTTCCTGCATCTAAAATCCTAGTTCTGGTTTTTAAAAATTTATTGAAATTAGTTGTTGTATTCCAACCAAATCTTTCAAAGAACCATTTCTTTTGCCCATCGAACCATTTCTTACTATGATATGTTTTACTGTAATTCTTCCATTTTGAAGAAAATGAATTTTCAGTTTTTACAAAAGTTTTGGATCTATCTACAACCAGTCTAGGAATACCATCCTTGATGGGAAATTTATGGTTCTTTAAACAAATTAACTTACCTTCTAAAATTTCATCTGAATTAGCCTTAGTAGATTTTAAAGAAAATTTTTTACTGCAGATTGGACAAATTAGATATTGGATTATGGTCTGTTTCAAAGTTATTACAATAATGATTAAGGGAAATAAAAACCACTAATGTGAAAAATCCATTACATAATAAGATATTCGTTATGTAGTAAGAACAGTGTCCTCTTTCATCTCTTTTGTTATAAAAATTCTATACCATATTTCAAAGGCAAGTAATCCTAGGAATTTATTGATATATCTTACATCAGAATCTTTATCTAAACTTCCCAAATGATTTGTGATCCATTCTTTGTTTATCCATCTATCTTGAACTATTCTTGAGTTATCTAGGTAGTAGTCACATAATTTTCTCCCATGTGATTTCCAAAGATTTGTAGTATTTACTGAGAATCCTTGTTTCTTGGATGTGATAAGAGCTGGTTCAATATGTTTTGAAAGAATTTGCCGTAAAGGTAATTTACCAATATTCTCTTGTTGGTCATATTTGAATGAGTTATCGAGATGAGACGCATATTCCGTTAATTCTTTAGATAACAATGGTGTAATAGATTTCAGATCAAAATATTCATGAAATCTTGAATTCAACGGAGTCCAATTGTAAAGTAGTTTTCCATTAATATCAGCTAGAAATACTTGATCAAGAGGGGATAAAGAATTATCAAAATAAGGAATGAGTTTATAATAAATTTGATTCCATGAAAAACTAGATTTCTCCCCAAACAGTTTTTCTTGATTTGGAACCCAATCTCGTTCATGACATTCTAAATACAGCTTAGTTTTTTCTAAGGCAGACATTTTAGAATTATAATTTAATAGAAATTTTTCGTAACGAAATGTGTACCCACCAAACAACTCATCACCTCCATCCCCTGAGACAAGAGAATTTGAGAATTGTTTTGCCGTTTTTACCATATGGTACCAATGAGTATCCCAAAAAGGCATTTTGATGATACTAATTGCCTTAGGTAATTGTTCTAGAAAATTGTCAATTGTAATAATATGATGATTTGCATTAAACTTGTCTGCAACAGTTCTTGCAATTTTTGTTTCATCTATGCTATCAGCAAACTTGACAGAGATTGCTTCAATCTGAATATCTGGTAATGCTTTTCTCAGTAATGCCATTACTAATGTCGAGTCAACTCCACCACTTAATGCAACAGATATTTTTTCACCTCTAATTTCATTTTTTAGCGTATTGAGAATCAAATTTTCAATATGTTCCAAATAATTTGGAGTTTTTTTAGGCTCAAAATATGATGCTGTGTATTTCGGACCAGTACTCTGTGATGGATAATATCTAAGAGTAAGAATTTCCTTAATCATTGTAGAGATATTATCCAGATTCATCTATTCCACTATTCCAAACATTGTTTCAGTTTTGTGTTTTTATACGATTCGTAGCTTTTTCCTGCTTAAGATTTAAAGATATGACTATGTCAACAAGTTCGTGAAATTTGTTGTTACTGGTGGAATAGGATTCATAGGAAGCTATATTGTAAAACATTTGTTAACACATAATCATGAAGTTATAGTAGTTGATGATTTTTCGCGAGGAAGATTGGAAAATTTAGCTGGTTTTGAAGAACAGGTAAATCTACAAAAATTAGACATTCTAGATTTTAATTCTTTAAAAGATGTTGTCAATGGCTCTGATGGGATATTTCATCAAGCTGCACTTACTTCTGTACCAGAATCATTCATTCAAAAAGAAAAATATCATAGTGTCAATGTTGTTGGCACTGAAAATATTTTCAAGTTAGCAAAGGAATTTTCAATAAAGGTTGTTTATGCTAGTAGTTCAAGTGTATATGGTAATACTACATCTATTCCTATAACTGAAAATTTTGAAAGGAAACCTATCAATCCTTATGGAATTACAAAATTGGATGATGAAAAACTGGCCAAGAAATATCATGACTTGGGAGTATCGATTATTGGACTAAGATACTTTAACGTTTATGGAATTGGTCAGACAAATGATTATGCTGGTGTCATAACAAAATTCTATGACACGATTCAAGTAGACAGATCCCCAATAATCTTTGGGAATGGTTTACAGGTACGCGATTTTATTTCGGTAGAGGACGTTGCAAAGGCAAATCTATTATCGATGCAAAGTAACACAGATTTTGCACACCTAAACATTGGAACTGGAATTACTACATCAATCAAAGAACTGGCAAATCTGATGATTAAACTTTCTGGAAAACCATTAGAAACTAAATTTAGTAAATTACCTCAAGGCGACATAAAAGAAAGCCAGGCGGATATCACACTTGCAAAAAAAGTGATTAATTGGTCATATGAAACCAGTTTAAAAGATGGATTAGAAAACTTCTTTTTTTGATAAATGGGTTAATCACGAATTTAGTAAATCCTCATAAAATTTCACATATCTAGGGAGCAATACTTCCCATGTCAAATTTTCAACTACAAAGTCATATCCTGCATGTGCTATGTTAGTAGCTTTGTCTTTATTTTCAAGTAACTCATTCACTGAATTCACTAATTGAACGGAATTATCTGGATCAACAAGTAGACCATTTTTTTCATGCTCAATTAATTCTGGAATGCCACCCACCTTTGTAGCAACTACAGGAATATTTAGAAAAAATGCCTCTTTGATGACTTGAGGAATACTTTCCATTCTTGATGGAACCACAAGTACACTTGATGCTTTAAGCTCTAACATGGTTTCTTTCCATTCTAAATCTGTGCAATAAACAACACTTCCATTTATTTTAGATTCTATATCTCTAAGAATGTCTATGCCCTTTTCATAACTATCTCTACCAATATAGATAACTTGTTTTTCTTTTTTTGAAACATCAGGAAGATCATTGAATTTTGTAACATCTAATGGTGCATACAAAAACTCAAAATCAATTCCTAACTTTTTTTTATATACATCTCTAACTATTTTTGAATCTGTAGTTAGTTTATCTGCCCATTTTAGTACTTTAGATTCTGTAATACTAGCAACCATTGTTGTAGCATCAGAATGTAACGAGTCTACTTGTTCTGAATACACCCCATGTACAGACAGAATTTTCTTCTTGGCTTTTGTATATTTTAATGCAAAAGCAGAAGGAATATTGAAAGCGTGGACTATGTCATAATCATCTCCACCAACTATTGCTTTTAATGAACTTAAAATTGCAAAACTTGGATTCTTGAGTTTTTTTACAGGTATATGAGGTGCATGCATCAACTTTATATCAAAACCATAACTGCTTAATTTTTCAGCAACTCTGGCAGCATGGCCACCAATTCCACCAGTATATTTTGGAGCAATAAAAAGAATCTTCATTTTAATATTTATTATTTGAAAATACATCCTTTTAATGAATTTAGTAGTAGTCATTCTATACTCATAATAATATCATGTGTAAACAAAACTTGAATTAGATGAAAGTAGCCATAGTTTTAGGAACTAGACCAGAGATAATCAAATTAGCTCCTTTGATCAAACAACTCCCTAAGAAATCTACTTCGGTGATTTTTACTGGTCAACATGCACATTATGATATGAGTTTAAGATTTATTGATCAGCTTGGGCTTGCCAAGCCCAATCACTCGATGAAGGTTTCTCACACAAAACCAGCATTACAAATTGCTGATGTTATAAGAAATCTTTCAAAAATTCTTGAAAAAGAAAAACCTGACACCGTAATTGTGCAAGGTGACACTAATACTGTCTTGGCAGCTGGAATTGCTTCACTTAAATCAAATATCCCTGTAAGTCATGTCGAAGCTGGATTACGAAGTTATGATTGGAGAATGCCAGAAGAGCATAATAGAATTGAAATTGATCATATTTCTGAGTTACTTTTTGCTCCAACAACTTCAACAAAATATAATTTAATTTCAGAAAAAGTACATGGTAAAATTTTTGTCACAGGTAATACAATTATAGACGCAATTAGCCAATTTACCAAAATCTCCAAAAAATATTCTAAAATTTCTATAGAAGATCATGATTATGTATTGATGACTTTACACAGAGCTGAAAATGTAGATAAGAAAGAGATCTTAGCACCAATCATTAAAGCAGTTATTGATTCAAAACAAGATTTTATTTTCCCTATACATCCTAGGACATTGAAACGTTTACATGACTTTAATTTATACACGAAATTAAAAAGATCAAAAAATATTAGAGTTCTTGATCCTGTTGGATACTTTGAAGTTCTAGAATTAATGAAAAACTGTCAGTTTATACTAACAGATTCAGGAGGTATTCAAGAAGAAGCTACTGCACCATCAATCAGAAAAAAAGTTATTGTTGTACGTAAAGCAACTGACAGACCAGAATCAGTATCAACTGGTTTTTCTGAAATTGCAGGAACTTCATACAAAGGCATTTTACGCGCAATAAAGAAGAACTCTAAAAATGCCAGAATTCCAGCCAGAAAATCACCATTTGGCTCTGGCAATACCACAAAATTAATTATAAAACATCTGAAAGCGAATATCTAGAATTATAATTATATTATTGTATTTAGTTCTAAGAATTCAGGATAAAGAAAAATTATGAACGAGATGTATGATGATGATGATATTCAAAGATTGTATAATGAAAAATACTTTACAAATCGATCACGTTTTCCTATGTGGCAAAGGAGGGCAGAATTTATTATTGAAAAATTTCATCCAAAAACTGTATTAGATATTGGTTGTGCTTATGGTGAACTAGTCAAGGCTCTTAATGATAAAGGTGTGAATGCATATGGAATTGAAGGTGCGGATTATGCAATATCTAAATGTCATTTATCAATAAAATCAAAACTGTTTAAGGTTAATCTTAATTCAGATCCATTTCCATTCGAGGATAATACATTTGATGTAGTTGGCAGTTTTTATTCTGTTGAACACATTCATAACATTGATTTTTTCGCAAATGAATTGTTTAGAACACTAAAAGATGATGGATGTGCTTGGTTTTTAACCCCAAACGAAGGAGAAGAAGGTCGGTCAATAGTGGATGTATTTACTAACACCTTTGAAGACTGGAAAAAAATTTTTGAAAAACATAATTTTCGAGTCACTGAATTCAGTCCTCATGAAATGATGGCTTTGAAAGGGAAATTGGGAAAGTTCAGATTTTATCGTTTACCAAAAACACTGCAAAACGCTATAAAGAAAGTAGCATATGACTATTCAAATAAAAAAATGAATGATACATCATTTATTCTTACTAAGAATTAGGTGTGATGTTTTCATATTCTTTCACAATTGCTTCTGCAATATGTGACCAATCAAATTTTGTTACCATATCTTTTGATTTTTGACCCATTTCTGTGCACGTTCCACTATTTTTTAGTAGAAAAATTATCTTAGATACGAGTTCATCCTCATTTTCTATGAAATATCCATTTTTTCCATCAACTAATACATCACTAGGCAGGGTATTTTTCATTGCAATCAAGGGTAAAGAAGAAGCCATGTATTCAAGTACTTTAATTGGTAATGCATTATTTGTCACCTCTGTTAATCTTAAAGGACCAATTCCAATTTGTGCTTGAGAAAGATGCTTGTGAATTTCTTCCCTATCAATCCAGCCTTTAAAATCCACATTGTCAGAGATGTTTTTTTGTTGAGACATTTCTCTTAGATTTTCAAATTCAGGCCCAGATCCAAGTAATATTATTTTAGTATCGTGGACTTGCTTGATTATTTTTGGTACCGCATTTAGTAACATGTCTATTCCTCTATGAGCATACATAGCTCCCGAAAAGATAATTTTCTTTGAGTGTGTATTATCTGAATGATAGCGTGAAAGATCTACACCATTAGATATAATCGACATTTTATCCATTGGTACATTATAGAAACTATTTACCAGATCTTGTGTATTTTGGTTTGCAACTAAAACTCTTGTTGAATTCTGTAGTGTTTTTGCATTATAGATTTGTTCAATTTTTCGTTGAATTAATTTTACGCCTGTTGCTTTTTGATACACTGCATCATCTATTTTAACAATTACTGGAATTCCTAATTCTTTTCCACAGGCTACTGCAGCTTTTGGGACAAGATGAAATGGATGAAAGATTGTTAAAATAAACTCAAACTGCTTTTCTTTTCCAAGTTGAACTCCTTTTTCTTTCATGTTGGAAAAACATCTCCTAGATGCAATTTTTAAATTTGACCGAGATGGAGTTTCAACTTTAATTACATTTATTTCAGAATTAATAATTGGATTGTATTCTGGACCAGTCCATTTCAAATCTGGTGTTAGTATAGTTACATCATGACCTAGTTCTGCTAAGATATTTGCCAATTCTACAATAACCACAACTCCACCACCACTGATTGGTGGAAAATGGAAAACCATGAAAAGAATTCTCATTGAGTAGAACCTTTTAAGATACCACAAAAATGTTATGCATATATTGTCTGAATCCTTCGAAAATGTGAAAATTTGGTTACTAAATTCGGATTTGGTAATTCGTGACAAAAATGATGATAATTGTGGTGGTCTTCACTCCTTTTTTGACGAAGATAAGAAAGAATATGGATTCGTATATCCTGAAATCACAGGATATTTTCTTAGCACATTAAGATTTCTTAACTCTGTAGAAAAGAATGATCTTTACATTGAATATGGTCAGAAATCAGCTGAATGGTTATTATCTATATATGAAAAATATGGAGGAATTATTCAAGGCATTTATGGGCAAGCACCAAAAAAACTTTCTTATTCATTTGATACTGCAATTTGTGCTAAGGGCTTGCTTGATTATTATGCTCTTTCTGACAATAAAAAATTTTTTGAATTCGGAAAAAAATTAGTTGGTGAAATCGTTAATGAAACAATACAACCTGATGGTTCTGTATTACCATATAGAAATTTAATCAATAATCAATTTGAAGAAGACAAAAATATTTGGTATATGCAATATGGATGTTTACATATAAAATCTGTAATTCCTATATTACAACTTTATTCAATAACTAAAGATAACAAATTATTGGAAAAGGCTAACTTACTTTGTAATTCTGTTTCCAAATTCCAAAATTCTGATGGTAGCATATCACTTCATAATAAAGGAGGATCAATTAATCTACATACCCTATGTTATGCAATTGAAGGTTTATTGTATGCATTTTTTATAACTAAGAATGATCAGTATCTACAAAATTCTATTGCAGCAATTAATTGGGTCATAGAACACATCGAAGATGATGGTAGTATTGAATTATGGTTTGAATCAAAATACAGATCCAAGGCAGCTTATCCTATTGCACAACTTATTAGATTAATGATTCTTGTAGAAAAGATTTCAAAAAATAAATACAAAAGTCACTATCAAAAACTTGTTAAATATCTCATAAATTTTCAAGCTAAAAATAATATTTCCAATTCCAATGGAGGATTTTATGAAGAAAATTATAAAACAATGTTTGGTTGGAAAAGACGAAATAGAATCAATTCTTGGACATCAATGTTTGCCCTCCAGGCTATATTCTGGCATGAAAATGAGCATATCTCCTTTGATGACTCGATAAAATATCTTTTCTAAAGGGAAATACAAGAAATAAAATTTCCAAATAGCTACCTTAACTTCATCAAGAAATCTACACGGTGATTTCCCTGTGCATTATTTCCAAAATGTTTTTTTCGTATAGTGAAACCTGCGGCGTCAGTCATCTTGATAGATGCTCGGTTTTGAAAAAATCTTTCAAGTGCTTTAGATGAAATTTCCTGGTAATAGTCCTTCCACTTTCCACTAAAAATTGATTTTTTTGTTAATCCAATTCTTATTTTGATATATAATTTTGCTAGAAATTGCAGATTTGGATTTAAATTCTGAAACCAAGTATATTCCCAATACGTTCTTGATGATGTAATATTTTCACCTACAAATATTGTACCCTTTTCTACCGTAACTCTCTCCATCTCTTCTAATGTTTTTTCTAATAACCCTTCATCTCGTAAATACATCGAAACACTATTCATTACTGAGGAATCAAAATGTTTATCACGAAAAGGAAGTGCATGAGTTGCTGCTTGTATTAAATTGAGATCAGTTCCATTAGAATTTTCCAAACTTTTTTTTAACATAGAGCTAGAAATATCAACGCCAACATAGATTCTACATTTTGATCTAATGTAATTTCCCAAGACATCGCTTCCACTACCAATTTCTAATATAACGTCTTTTTCTAAAACACCAATCTTAGAAATTATTTCTTCACATATTTCTGGTGTAAGCTCTTTTGGTAGCCATTGGCCTGCGGCTGAAATCGAATCAGTTCCTTTAGCTCTATCATCATAGTATTTGGCTATTTTTTTTGTATAGTTGTATGTCATTTCTTCTTACATTTTATAACATGTGTTGTTTTCAAAGGCTCGAATCCATTTAAAATCTTCGAGTCCCCCCCAATTATTTTCACTCTCCTTCCTAATATGGGAATAATTATGGGACCTGCTCTTGTAAATTTATGTTCAACAATCTCAAATCCAGATTTATCAAGTAATCTGACAATTGTAGGGAAATCCCAATTAGAAATATGTTCTAATTGCGTTCCCGTGAATTGGGGTTCTTTTGATATACTAGTTATAATGTTCTTTCTTTTTTCTCTCTTCCTGTAACTTAATGCATACAAAAAATTTTTCAATGATGTTGCATTTGGTGTGGATATTATCAAATGACCACCAGGACGTAAAATCCGGTGATATTCTTTTAGAAACTGTGATGGATTCTCAACATGTTCAATTGTTTCTAGAAATGTAATGCAATCAAAACTTTCTGAAGGAAAAGGAACTTCTAGTACATCTCTTAATTCAAATGAGATGTTGGGAACAGTATTGAATTCTATGGAAACTTTGACATATTCTTCTACCCTATCTATTCCTAATACATTGAATCCATTTTCTGCCATCATCCTACTAATGGTTCCAGCAGCACATCCTACATCTAGGACATCATTTCCTTCTACCATACCAAGTACGGTTGTTACTCGTTCGTTCTGCTTCTGTCTATAACCACTTAAAATTGCATCATTATGACTTTCTACTTCTTTCCGCTCACGTTTTTTTCCATAATAAAGAAAAGATTCCATTTTATGTCCCAAATGATTTAAGAATAGTTTTTGATGCTTTTATCTTTTTGAGTTTGTTTTGACAATCATAAATGAAAGGAATTTTTTCTTCTTTGTAAATTCGAATAATCTCATCCTGAGTTTTCTCATGGTGTTGAACGACACACATGCAATCAATTTCCTTTAATTCATCATCATCTAAGTTATCCATAATTGTGAATGTTTTTTCTTGTAATCTATTTTCAATCAAATATTTTTCTGTAAAAAGATCATTAAAAAAAGGATCATATCCATAAACTTTGAATCCTATTTTTTCTAACTCAGTCATGATCTTAAAGCTTGGAGAATCTCTCATATCTTCAACATTAGCCTTGTAGCTAAGTCCACACACAAGAATTGACTTTCTTAGGCTCATTTTAGAAATTGTTTCTTCTATTGAGCTAGATATGTATTTTGGCATAAGTGAGTTAACAATTAGTGCATGGCGAATTGTTTCAAAATTAGTTCCAATTTTTTTTGCTGATTCTAATAGAAATCTTGGATCTTTTGGAATACAATGTCCTCCTGCACCAGCACCTGGATAATGTGCCAAAAACCCAAATGGCTTCGTAGATGCTGCATCAATTACTTCTTTTGCACTAATGTTCAATTTATCACAAAGTATTGCAAGTTCATTTACAAGTGAAATATTGACCAGTCTGAATGCGTTCTCAAAAGATTTGACCACTTCTGCTATTTTTGAATCATTTACTCGGATTAAATTACCTTTATTCACATGCTCATAGATTTTTTTAGCAATTTTGAAACTATAATCATCTGAACAAAAAATTACACGTGGAATATTTTCTAGACCCCACTCCTTATTGCTAGGATCTATTCTCTCAGGGCAGAAACAAAGTCCGAAATCTTCATTCACGGTAAAATTCATTGCCTCGATAATTTTTTGAATAGTATCTGTGGTTCCTACCTCAATGCTGCTTTCTAAAATTAAAACATCACCTTTTTTTGCAAATTTTAGAAAATTTTCTACAGCCTTTGTAACAAACACATCCGATTTTACATCATCTTCTGGTATAGGTGTAGGAACACAAATTATTCCAATTTTAGCCAATTCAGATTCTTTGGGAGATTCATCTATAGTTAATGTGTGATGAGTTTTTGATTCTAAAAATTGTTCTTGTAATGATAGTTCTGAATCCATTAAATCATTTTCTCGTAATCTTTGAACACGTTTTGAATTAACGTCAATCCCTATTACATTAAATCCTGAACTAGCTAGTTTTACTGCTAAAGGAAATCCCACATATCCCAATCCAAAAACTTCTACCACAAATGAATTAGCCTCAACAGAATCGAGTGTTTTTTCAAGGTGCATTTTAGTCTACTACTTTTTTATTTTGTTTTTGACTATTTGTATTTTAGCAACAAATTATTCTTTTGGGGTTTTTCCTGTTACAATCTCTTCATAAATCTCTGCTTCCCTTTTCTCAATTATGCTGGAATCAAATTCCTTTGATTTTTTGATGGATTTTTCAGATAATTCTTTGGCCACATCTGAATTCTTTAAAATTTTTTCTATATTCCTTGAAAATGCTTCTGCATTTCTTTCGGAAAAAACTACAGTATTTTCTAGATTATCTGAGTATTCAGTGTTAGGAAATGGTATTACAATTGGCAATCCTGTAGCCATTGCTTCAATTACTGGAATTGGAACACCTTCTAGATCTGGATCATATGCCAAAGCAAAAACTTCTGCTGATTTATAATAATTCTGTATAGATTCATTTGGAACAGATTTTTCAATTGCTATTTTATTTTCAAGATCTAATTTTTTAATTAAATTTTGTAGTTCATTGTAACGGTCTCCATTACCTATGATTACACAGTATGCATCAAGATTTTTCATAGCTCTGATCAAACAGTGATGATTTTTTTCTTCAATTAATCTTCCTACAGAAATAATTAATGGTGTGGAGAAACTTTCTATTTTTTTTGAATTAGAAAATTTTTCACAGTTAACTTTGTTATAAAGCACCTCTGGTTTTTCTTTTGTATGTTTCAATACGTACGGTTCAATTATTTTATAAACAATTGTAATTTTTTGTGCATGTTGTAAAACATATGGCTCAATTAATTTTTCAGTGTATTTTAACGCCAAGAATTTTTTCAGATTTTTTTTCTTCAGCAATTTTCTATTTTGATCATATTGTGTGTGTAGTGAGAGGAAGAAAGGTATTCCTAATTCGTCTGAACACTTTGCAGCAAACCATCCTTGCAAAAGTGGATTGTATGCTCTAATGACATCAGGCTTGATTTGTTTGATCAAGTCTAATATATTCACAAGGTTTTTCTGACGATTACCAAGTCCAATTTTTCCTACACTATGGATTTTTAATTTGGCATTACCAACTAACGTCTGCGCGTCCTTTTCATCTATATCATCATGCGTAAAAGAAATAATGTGAACTTCCTTGAATAAATTTTGAGGATTATAATATCTGTCTTTTATCTCACCTTTCTCAAAATATGCTCTTATCGGATCATTTGGGAATACACATAATTTCATTATAATTTAGTTATAAGATAATTATATCAAACTTAAATCTCACTGATAACATCTTGCTATATTATTATAACTAGAAATTTTTTTCTTATGTTGTGATAAAAATCAAAGAATCTACGTATGCAGATGAGGCATGGAATACTCGTTTAATTGAATCTAATCTGGCTACTGTTTATCAGTCACAAGAATATGCAGAACATCATCTACATGAGGGTCGGAGACCATATTTTCTTCAGTTCTTTGATGATCAATCTATCAAGGCACAATTATTGGTAGGAACTGATAAAAGATTCTCTAATAATACTATAAAATCAAAAATTTTAAAAAACATTTCTGCATTAAAACAAATTTATTGTTATTGGACTTATGGTCCAGTAATTTTTGATAAAGAATATAGTGATGAGATATATCTTGCACTAGGAAAATTTCTCAAAGAAAAAAAATTCGTTGCTTCTGGATGGCAAAATCCATTCTGTACTAGCGGCCTCTATAATATAGGTAATTATTTTCAATTACAACCTTGGAGTACTTTCATAATTGATTTGACTCTACCTAAACAGAAACTTTTTGATTTGATAGATAGTCATAGTGGCAGAAAAAATATTCGTCGTTCTCAAGACAGAGGTGTTATGGTACAACAAATCACTGAGGAAAACTTTCATCAATATGCTGAATTAAGGGCACTAGAACAAAATGTGAATTTAACTAATGACGAATTGGAAGACAGAATTGAATGGTGGAGATCAGTAAAACGGTTAGGATATTCAGGATTTATCGCATCAAAGAATGAAAAACCAATTGGAGGAATTTTATTTTCTTCATTTGGCAAACATATTATCGAAGTTGGTATAGTTCGTTCAAAAGAAGATACATCTAATCATTATTATTCTCAAGATTTACTCAAATGGAAAATCATTGAATGGGGAATTGAAAATAAAATGTTATACTATAACTTATCTGGATTTAATCCAGAACCTCAGTCAGCAAAAGAAGAAGGTATTTTTAGATATAAGAAAAAATGGGGCGGTAAACGATATGATTTCTCTCGATTATTCCTTAAATGAAAACTGTATAATTATTTTTTAGGTGTTTTTACTCGAGATTTTTTATAATTTCGAATAATTGAATCAGGCTTCATTAACAATCTCATTAATTTGTATTTGGAATCATTCTGTACTTTGATAAAGTGATGATATTCGAGTTCTTCACCCCCCCACTTTCTTTTATACTTCATAATACCTCCCCACCTTTTCTCATAATCAGAAAGATTTTTGCCTGTTTTAGGAGGTGCCTCCCCACCTGTAAGATCATACATCCTCATTTTGTTCTCTTTTGTCCATTTAATTGCAGTCCATGTTAGAATAGGACCTCCCAGACTTGTAGGATGTGAATATGAACTAAGAACCTTGATTGGTAAAACAATTTTGTTAAAATGTACTATCTTTAACGCTGAAATTAATTCACGATTTTTATAGGCAAGAAAAATTTTTTTGAAACCACTATTAATCTCACTCCATTCTATATCAAGTGTTGATAGATCTAGTTCATCTTTTATTCCTTTAGTCTTTGACCACTGATTTTCCAATTTGAAATATTCTTCTAACTGTTGTTTTGTTTTTAGCTCCATTATACTAATACCTCTTTTTTCAGAACGTCTGACACCAACTCTCATATACTTCTGAACTTCAGACCAAATTCCTTCTAGTGGTTTTTCCATATCAAATACAAAAGTTACAAACTTTTCATTTTTGAAATTATTTTTTTTAAACAAATCAGTATATTTTTTATCTACTTGCATATCTTGTGGTGGCGAATACCCGTCTATCAAAATCAAGTTAAATTTTTCAATAACTTCATTAAGTGCGTCAAAAATTTTTTCAAGTATCTTAACCCTTTCCTCTTTAGATCCAGAATGGATTATCGGACCGCTCACCCATGTACCTCGGTTACCCAGATTTGATATTTTATCTATATATGATTTTAATTTTTTACTTGAAAGCGCACTCTGTTTTTTCAAAATTGATAAAGCTAATTGTCCTTTAACATTATTCTTTTCATCAACTATGTAAATAAAAATTGGAAATCTACTTTCATCGGCTTCAAGAAATTTAGACGATTGGTAAAACGTAGCATAATTAGAATTTAGTAAACACTCATCCCACTTATCATCTACGGTTTTTTCTAAAATTTTGAATTCTAACATTCCTATACCCTTATCCTAATAGCAAATCAGCCTATTTTAACATCATAATTTTTTCATTAAAATTACTTAAGTATCAATTGAACTAAACCTATAACTTTGAGAACCATCTCCATTCATTACTAAGTGGTTAAATGGATTGAGTGGAATTAGAGTTACTTATTCAGGATTGATTTCGTTTGCCACTCTGGTAATTAGTATAATTACTGGTACAATTTTTACGATTATTGTAACCCGTAGGCTTGATCCTGGTGATTTTGCAGTATGGAGTCTGATAGGAAGTCTTTTCGTTTTCATTATGATTTTTGATCCCATTTCATCATATTGGACTAGTAGGCAGATTGCAAGAAATGAAAAAGTTTCTATGACAGCATTTGGTGCCAACTCATTATTTTCTGTTTTCGGCGTGATTATCTATATTGCAATAAGTGTATTTTTAGCTTTTACAACAGATGTAGATTTTGGAATTTTATTATTTGGTGCATTAATGATACCATTTGTTTACATTGTTAAAATTCTAAGAGCTGTTACAGGATCATACAAACCACAAGGAAATGGCTATTCATTATTGATTTCAGAAATAACAAAGATCCCAGTTGGATTAATTCTCGTGTACTTCTTTGATATGGGAATTATTGGAGCAATAAGCACAACTATTTTGGCATCAAGTACTCAAGTGTTGTTTTATTTTTACTATATTAATGAGAAATTCCGAGAAAAGTTTTCATTTCAAGTTATTAGAGACTGGATGAAAAATTCTTGGTTGGCATTATACAGTGGAAATACAGGCCGATTTTCTGAATTAGATGTTGTGTTGTATTCTAGTTTCTTTGGAAATGTTGCAGGTTTGGCATATCTAGGAATAGGTAAGACTATGGGGAATCTTGTATCAATGGCAACATATCTCTCAGCAGGATTATTTCCAAAATTGATTGCTACTAAACAAGAAGAGTTTATTGTGTTATCATTAAAACGCACTTTATTTTTTAGTATACCATTACTTTTTCTGGTTTTAGTTTTTTCTAAACCTGGATTGTGGATCCTTAATCCAGTTTATGTTGATGGTGTATCAGTAGTGATTGTTTGGGCTTTTGCCCATTTTGTATGGATATTTCTTAACATTTTTTCTAGTGCATTAACCGGTTTAGATACAGTTGATGAAAAAATGAATCCGACATTCAAAGATTTTCTTAAAAGTAAACTATTTTTTGTGCCTACAATAGATCATATTCTTAGAGTAATCTATCTTGTAATACTTGTTTCATTTTTTGTCGTCTCTATTTACCAAGAATTATCTGTAGTTGATACAATTTTCCTTTGGGGTATAGCACTTTTTATTGCTAATACATCAATAATGATTATTTATTGGAAGAAACTCAGGTCACAGATCTCAGTTAAATTTCCGATTTTTATTACATTGAAATATTTACTCATTGGAATTGCTTCCAGTATTCCAACTTTCATGTTAATGAATGAATTTCTAGTATATCACGAAAGCATATTTGATTTTTTCCCTAACCTCATACCCTTCTTTATTTTACAAGTCGGAATTTATCTAATTGTTACTATGATATCTGATACAGAAACAAAAAATTTTGTATTAAGTATACTAAAGGAGATTAGAAAGTAGATGACTGAAAATCAAACTGAAGTTATTTTTGGACAAGAATCTAAAGAATCAGGGAGTAAAATATTTGTAAGAGACGAAGATTTTGAAGCATCTCGAGGTGATGAGTACAAATTAGCTATTGAATTTCTAATAGAACTAAATAAAAATTCCATAAAGGGGAAAACCGTCCTAGAACATCTTTATTTTGATGATGTATCATATTGGTGGTTTGTTTATCAAAGTCTTATCCCAGAGTTAAAAAATCAACTAAATTTCATTTCTAATTTCTCAAATTATTTGAAAAACAAAAAACCTTCTAAAGTTACATTAGAGAGTAATTTTAAACGATTTTCGACAATCAAACAAATTTGTAACGAATTAGAAATTGATTTTTCATATTCAAAATTTAATCTATTGAAACATAATTCAAAAATAAAATCCAAAAACTCTAT
>Ga0066837_10000458_pt1 | contig 18831 bp, 18 predicted proteins | sample ETNtaG_25_FD_66730 | JGI IMG/M metagenome (GOLD analysis project Ga0066837, IMG submission 66730) | Marine microbial and viral communities from oxygen minimum zone, Eastern Pacific Ocean - ETNP201302SV86 | ecosystem: Environmental > Aquatic > Marine > Oceanic | place: Pacific Ocean: Eastern... | reverse complement strand
GACGAGGATGTCTCCGCTCATAGTTGGCCTCCCTCGGCAATCGCTCCACGTGCCCCCCATATAGGGGCCACGCAAACCGATTCACGCCCGAATCCATTGAGGAACGCATATTTGGACACCCATTCAGCCATCGACGTGCTCAGACCCGTCCTGCTGTCGCTATTGTTCTGCATCCCAGCCCTATCCGGGTGCCTGGAGGTCGAGAGGCCTTGCCCAGAAGGCACATGCTTCCCCCTCACCAGCAGCGCATTCAACTCCCTCCTGGAGGAGGTCGGGGAGATAGACGCACTGAAACTCGCCGAGGAGTACGACAGGCTGAGCGTCAGCACCCTATCCCGGTTCACCGAATCGGGAGTCAGTGGGGAGATGCAGTGGAAGGTCGAGAAGGACGACGATAGGGAACTCCGGCTAGTAGTCAACTCAGTCGTGGTCGGCGGGGTCGGGGTGGTCGGTTACGAGATCTGGGACGGCGGTCCCGACACCTACACCAGGACCTCGGATCACTGGATGAAGGGGAGGGACATGGAGCCGAACTACGAGGACCCCTTCCTGGAGATAGCGAGGCTGGCGACAGAGGACCCCAATGGGAGGTGGCCGCCATTCAGGTACGACGTCTCCCAGTTCTCAGACCTCAGTTGGACGATAACCGGGGACGCCATGGAGTCATACCAGATCGCCAGGGCAACCAGCGGCCCGGATGAGATTTACTTCGAGATCCATGGGTTGACGCCGAGGATAGTCGGCCTCACGATATACTCGGAGGGACTCAGCCAGGAGGATGTGACATTCTCCATGTCCATCGCTACGGAAGACTGGGACCACGCACTCAGCATCGACTACTACCTGACCCTGCTCGAGGGCAACTCATACCTGGGCATGAGCGGACTGTCTGAGTTCCCACGGGCTCCCGTACCATTCATCCCAGTCCCAGACCAGCAGTCGGTCACAGGCGATACCACCACGGTCACCGGGACGGTCCCTAGGGAGATGTCCCACGAGGTGTCCTTGTCTGAGGTGGAGATGCACGTATTCTCAGGAGGCTCTTCCGTTGCGAGTCTGATGCTAAACGATGAGCAGGCCAACATATCCACCGAGGGCGGGACGTGGTGGGACCTAGCATGGACTGACTCCGGCGTCCCAGGAATGCTGTCGCAATTGGACACATTTTCCATAAGAACGAACTCGGACGAGGCCTTCGAGATTCGAATGTTCGATCATTGGGCACAGGCCTGGACCGATTATGGCAACTAGATCCACTCGTCGTTGGGTGCAGTCAACTCGCTATCCGCTTCTCCCGTGTTCACCACGCCTCTAGGCTCGACCAGCATCACCTTGCACTCGGAGTCGGCACAGGGCTTGTGCCGCACTCCCTTCGGTACAACGTACATCTCGCCCTCTCCCAGTTCTACCGAACCGTCCTCGAACTCGATCCTCATGCTCCCCTCGATGACGATGAAAGCCTCGTCCGTTTCCTCATGCTCGTGCCAGACGAATTCACCCTCGATCTTCACTAGCTTGAACTGGTAGTCGTTCATCTCGGCGATAACCTTGGGAGACCACTGGTCAGTGAACTTGGATAACTTCTCCCCGAGATTCACCTTTGTCATGCTACTCCCGCCTCTAACATCGCCATAATGGTTGACCTGATATCCTCGCAACTAGGACGCAATTATTAGGGCGGACTAATCACAAGGAACATGGAAACAGGACTTGGGGGCAAGGTCGTGCTAGTCACAGGCGGCGCCGGAGGGATTGGCCAGGCAATATGCAGGAAGTTCGCCGAGGATGGGGCCAAGGTGGCAGTACATTTCCACACTTCATCCGAAGAGGCCGAGTCACTAGCCGCGGAGATCGGCGGGATTGCAGTCCATGCCGATCTTAGGGTGCCCTCCCAAGCAGACGAGATGGTGGCCGAGATCGTCTCGCAGACGGGGAGGATAGATGTTTGTGTGGCCAATTCCGGGTCATACCCCCCTGAGCCAAGGCCAATGTGGGAGATCGACGAAGAGAGGTGGAACTCAACGATCATTTCCAATCTGGGGGTAACTGCCAACACTTCTCGCTCATTCCTCTCCCATGCGTCGACCAGGGGTTCGGGCTCCCTCGTCCTTGTTGGCTCAACAGCGGGGGTATACGGGGAGGCTGGCCACTCGGACTACGCTGCCGCCAAGGGGGCGATAACCACCGGACTACTCCTGTCACTGAAGAACGAGGTCTCTCGATTGGGGTCGGTCAGGGTGAATGCCGTAGCGCCGGGCTGGACGCTCACCGAGAAGAAGGCCGAATCAGGTCTGGACGAGGGAGTGATTGAGAGGGCTAAGTCCACAATGGCACTCAAGAAGCTGGCCACTCCGAATGACGTGGCTATGGCCATCGTCTCCCTGTCATCGGACGAGGTGTCCGGGCACATCACGGGACAGGTGATCGAGGTGGCAGGTGGGATGGAAGGGAGACTAGTCTGATCTGTTCGAGGAAATTCTCTTCCACAGGTATGCCGCGATGGCCAGCAGCGCTATCGCCCAGCCTGGGGTGATGATCAGAACCGCAACCGCAGCAGCAATCTCCTCCAGCACCAGATCACCCCTCGCTCAGGAAACTGACTCCAGTCAGGTCCTCGCTCACTTCCCAGAGTCTCCTAGCAACGGCCTCATCACTCGCCTTGCGGTTGATCTTGGCCCTCCCGGTCCGACCCCTCATCTCGATAACACCTGTTGGCCCCCAGTACGGGTACTCCAGGGCACCCTTCTCGGTTGCAGCGTAGAGCGTCGCCTCAGCGCCCTTCTTGGCCGGAATCGCCACGATATGATTCAGGAATCTCCAGAATAGCGAGTGCCTCTGCAGGTCAGTCGCCGAGTATCCCGGATGGCTGGCTATCGCGGAGACTCCAGAACCGCTCCTCTCCAGCCTCCTAGCCAACTCGAGGGAGAATGTCAGGTTCGCAATCTTGCTCTGCGAGTAGAAACCCCACTTGTTGTACCCCTTCCTCTCTCCGTTCAGGTCGTCGAAGTCTATCATGCCCGGGTTGTGTGCGATGCTCGAGACGGTCACGACCCTGCTCCCATCTGTCGTCTCCAAGATCGGCAATAGGTGACCAGTGAGGGCGAAGTGGCCTAGGTGATTGGTTCCGAACTGCAGTTCGAAACCGTCCTTGGTGAATGACTTGGGTGGGATCATCACTCCCGCGTTGTTGATCAGTATGTCCAATCGATCCGCCCACGAAGAGAAGTCCTCCGAGAATGATCGCACGCTGGATAGGTCCGCTAGATCAAGGACGGAAGTCGAAACCTCTGAACCGGGGAACTCTTCGAGTATCCTGCGCATAGCGACCCCAGCCTTCTCTTGATTCCTGCACGCCATAATCACCTTTGCACCCTTGGAAGCGAGAGCCCTCGCCATGTGGAATCCTATGCCCGTGTTGGATCCTGTTACTATGGTGACTTTCCCACTCTGGTCTCCCATCATGGCCTCGGACCACTTCATGGGTTCGTCCCAAATCACACGACTATTTCACAGATGGGTGTAAGTTGCCTCAGGCCTTCCGTCAAACTTGATGGGCCACTCCTTCTGCCCGGCTCATGGAGAACCCTAGGATAGAATCGGATGAGAAGGCGCATCTGATAGATGTCCTCTCCGCCCTGCATCCAACCGCCAAGAAGAACTCGCTCCGGAGGATGATTGATCACGGACGGGTCCTCGTAGATGGGAACAAGGCATCACGTGCCAAGGAGATCGTCCACAAGGGTTCCATCGTGGAGACACTTTCCCGTTCGGAGGGCGATGGCCCAGCAAAGAAGGAGGATGGCATCCCCGAACCAGAGGTCCTGTACGACGATTCCGAAATATTGGTAGTCAACAAACCCGCTGGACTACTCTCAGTCGCCACCCCCAGGGGAGAGGCAGACACCATGTTCGATCGGGCGCTACTCTGGGCTTCCAAGAACCACTCTACTAGGGTGCATCTCGTTCACCGGCTCGACAGGGAGACCTCGGGTTGCCTGATTCTGGCAAAGTCTACGGGGGCCAAGGACATGCTACAGAGGCAGTTCAAGGATCGCACGATCGAGAGGATATACCATGCCGTCGTGTTCGGCAAGCCGAGCTCCGAGTCCGGCGTACAGAGGGCTCGAGTCAAGGAGACGAAGGACAAGCGAGTCCGCCTAATCCAGGAGGGCGAGAGAGGGGGCAAGGAGGCAATAACCAACTGGAGCATCGAGCAGACTGGACCGATTCACACGCTGATAAGGATCAAGATCGACACAGGAAGAAGGGCACAGATCAGGCTCCATATGAGTGACATGGGATGCCCGGTATCAGGGGACACTCGTTATGGCCGTGGAAAGGCAAGCGTGAACCGACTCTGCTTACATGCTTCTTCTCTGAGATTCGAGCACCCCAATGGCCGGAGGATGAGGGTTGAGAGCGAGATCCCGCCCAAACTTTTCTCCGAGCTTAAGAGGAAGTCTCTGTGAACAGAAGCCCACGGCTCATTCCAAATTCAGTTACTGCACCCCAAAGTGGCCTATTTCTTACTCTCCATACTAAATAGGGTGCGGAGGGCGCGGCCGATTAGAGGAACAGATTGGTTCGATTTTCAGATTTAGGGGTCGAGCCAGTATTGGTCGATGTTTTGCGGGAAGAGGGCATAGTGGAACCCTTCGAGGTTCAACGAGAGGCGATTCCCGATGCAATGCTCGGAAGGGACGTTTGCTGTAGGGCACCGACAGGATCGGGGAAGACTCTGGCCTTCGGTCTGCCACTGATCTCCCGGACCAAGGAGGCCAAGTCGAAGAGGCCGACCTCATTGATACTGACTCCAACACGGGAGCTGGCGGAGCAGATCCGCAAGGTTCTGCAGCCTCTAGCCAGGACATCTGGGATGGGTGTCCTTTCTGTTTATGGCGGGACTCCATACAAGGGGCAACTCAGGAGTCTGAAACAGGGAGTCGAGGTTCTCGTGGCATGCCCAGGGCGCTTGCTCGACCTTCTTGACAGGAACGCGCTCCGCCTGGATGACGTCGGCATTGTGGTCCTAGACGAGGCCGACAGGATGGCCGACATGGGATTCATGGAACCGGTCTGCTCGATACTAGACAAGTGCAGCCCAGACAGGCAGACGATACTCTTCAGCGCCACTCTAGACGACGATGTCGCTGAGATAGTCTCGGCATACCAGACTGACCCAGCTAGGATAGGGATAGGCCCAGAGGAGATTAGCATGGATAGCATGCAGCACCTATTCTGGAAGGTCAACTCCAGAGGGAAGGCCGATCTCTCGGCCTACATCACCGAGAAGTGCGGACGTAGCATCATCTTCTGCCGAACTAGGGCCGGAGTTAATCGCCTAGGGGATGAGATGAGCGAGATAGGGACTTCATTCACCACTCTACATGGGGGGATGAACCAGAAGCAGAGAGACAGGTCGATGCAGAAGTTCAGCGCCGGGCGTTCCCGGGTTCTGATAGCTACGGACGTCGCTTCACGTGGAATCGACGTTACAGACGTCAACTGTGTCATCCACTTCGACCCACCGGACGACGGCAAGGCGTACAAGCACCGAAGCGGAAGAACAGCGAGGGCTGGATCGACTGGCACCGTGGTCTCCCTTGTTCAGAGGTCCCAGAACAGGAAGTACAAGAGGATCCAGCAAGACGTTGGAATCAAGTGCCGGTTCACCGAGCCCGACGTCGATATCCTCGAGGAGAGGGAGTTCGTCATGGCACCTCCTGTGAAATTCAGGGGTGGCAGCAATTCAAGGGGGCCGAAGAACAACAAGAGGGCCCGAAGGTCCAGGAAGAGTAACCAGTCCAGGTCCTCTAACCAAGGTGGCAACAGTAACGGCCATCGAAACGGCCATCGAAACGGCCATCGAAACGGCCATCGAAACGGCCATCGAAACGGCCATCGAAACGGCAACAGTGACGGCAACAGTGACGGTCACCGAAACGGGCGTCGCAAGGGCAAGAACAATGGCAACTCTCCAGTCAAGTACAAGGACAAGCGTAGGGGGAGGAGAGGGCCCCCAAAGAAGGCCCAACCCCGGTCATAGTCAGCGATGATTCGACAGGTAGATGTCTGGTGATTAATTCACATTCTAATCATCCTACCTTCATTGAGTAATCGGTTACTTGTAGGAGGGGCTCTCGCGAAGGCTGTGGCAAGGGAGCTAATCCGACTCGAAGAGGTACACAGGGCCTTCGGGCCACTCACTGTACTCGAGGGGGTCAACCTCAGAGTCGACGAGGGCGATCGAATCGGAGTCATCGGTCACAATGGATCGGGCAAGACCACCTTGCTGCGGACCATCAGCAACCAGGACCAGGACGTAGGCGACATCAAATTCGCACCTGCCCTGAGGCTCGCATTCCTCACTCAGGTTCGTGACATAGACGATGAGGCGACCCTCGGCCAGGAGCTCAATCGCAAGGGAAGGCAGTTCCTAGAGCTGGAGGAGGAGATATCCGAGATTGAGAGGAGGATGGAGGAACCCTCCTTCTACGACGGGGACTGGCAGCCCACCATGGAAAGGTACCAGGAGCTGCAGAGCCTAATGGCTCGCTCCGGGGGGAGCGACGTAGCAGGTCACGCCACTGAGATTCTGAAGGCCCTTAACCTCGATCAGAACTCAATGGAGGTCCCTCTGAACTCCCTCTCCGGAGGCGAGAGGGCCAAGGTCGCCCTAGCTAGGCAGCTCGTCGGGCTGGATCAGATCGACGCCTTCTTCCTCGATGAGCCAACGAACCACCTGGACTTCAACACCCTGGAGTGGCTGGAGAGATTCCTCAACGGGTTCGAGGGGGCACTGATGATCGTTAGCCACGACCGCTACTTCCTAGACAAGGTCTGCAACAACATAGTGGAGATACAGGACGCCCACATCAAGGGATATCCGGGAAACTACACATCATTCCTCAAGCAGAAGGAGATATTCCTCCAGACCCTGAATGACAGGATAGAGAAGACGCAGAAGGAGATCAAGAGGCTGCAGGGTGCCATGCAATCGATGAAGAGGTCGAACAAATTCGACAAGTCGGTTTCCCAGAAGCACTTCATGATCACTCGTGCCCAAAGGGAGCTGAAGTGGCTCAAGTCGATCAAGCCGAGGAAGCGACAGAGCCTGAAGTTCAATCTGCAGTCTGCCGAGAAGAGCAGCCTGGACGTCCTGGAGTTCCGGCATGCCAACCTGTCATTCGAATCACTGACTAGGCCGATACTGGAGGATGTCGGGGTGAGTGTGAGGAGGGGCCAGAAGATCGGCGTCATAGGCCCGAACGGCGTCGGAAAGACGACGCTGCTCCGCCTCATAACTGGAGACCTGGGGCTAGACTCCGGAGAGCTCGAGATCAGCCCGGGGGTGCAAATCGGCTACTTCCACCAGGATCACAGGACCCTCGACTTCGACCTAACGCCCACCGAGGAGGTCCGCAGACTCAAGCCGAGGATGGACTACGGTGACCTCCGGGCCCTGCTCGGGCAGTTCCAGTTCACCAAGGAGATGGTATCCACGCCACTCAGCAAGCTCAGTGGCGGAGAGAGGGCCAGGATTGCTCTGCTCCGACTCCTGCTGGAGGAGAACAACATGCTCCTCCTAGACGAGCCGACGAACCACCTCGACACGGACGCAAAGGAGGCTCTGGAAACGGCACTGGGCGAGTTCGACGGCGGGATAATCACAGTCAGCCACGACCGGTACTTCCTGGATAAGGTGTGCGACACCATCTGGGACCTGCAGGGGGACGGAAGCATCGTGGTCTGGCCGGGCAACTACTCCGAGTACAAGAGCCGCTCCATATCCACCACGCACAACCGCTAGTTCCCAGAGACTCCATTCAAGTAGAATGACTCAGGGGAGCAGCCATGCCTCGACTGGTCTACTTCCAGCCCCCCGGCACCTTCGAGGGTTGGTGACAAAACGTGTTAGGCGCAATGCTAGACCTCGCCCATAGCGAGGCGGTCGCGTACATGGGGATGATTCTCATCCTGAGTGCGTTCTTCATGGAGACCCGTGACATCCTGCACAGCAAGGAGGCCCCCTACCTGGGCCTGATGGCTCTGGGCTCTGGGCTGCTCGCCATACGCGCATACCTGATTGACGAATGGGCATTCTTCATCCTTGAGATCGCTTGGTTCGCGGCTGCGGCATTGGGGATGTGGTCGCTGTGGTCTTCCCTAGGGGAATAGAAACATCCCCTAGTGACTGCGTCGCAACATTGTGACTATCTTTGAATCGGTAACTGTAATTATTGCCTCCCACACCCGGAATCAATGGCTCTCAAGGATCTGTTGACGGAAAACTTCCTTGGAGTAGTCTCTGGAATCTCCGTTGTGGCGATGATGGTCATGGCAACTTCATTCTGGGCCTTCTCTGGGGGTGGTGTCTCCGTTACAGGGGACGATGACGATCCCGATGACGAGCAGATGCCCCCTCCTTCATTGCCGAATCCATCTTCGGTAGTAGATGACATAGAGGCGCTTGCCGACTTCGGATACCGCAAGATCGACACCGTAGCCCACGCCAACGCGGGCGACTTCATCGAGTTGAGGATGGCCGACCTAGGGTACGATGTGGAGGTCCAGGAGTTCGCCACCGCCGAGTGTGGCTACTGCAGGAACTACGTGGCGACCTACGAGGGATTAGACCCGGATTCGTGGGTTGTGGTAGGTGGCCACTATGACGCGATATGCTACTCGCAGCAGGTGGTCATCGGCATCGAGTACCCCGGGTGTACGTCCGAGGGAGCCTACGACGACGCCACGGGAGTCGCGTCCCTCCTGGAGCTCGCCCGCCTGATGATGGAGTGGGGCGGGACACCCGAGCACACCTGGAAGTTTGCCGCGTGGGACTACGAGGAGTGGCAGGGCAGCGGGTCTGCAGAGGGCGGAGGGATGGGGAGCCTGCACTTCGTGGAGAACCTACCTGAGGGCGTGGAGATCGCCACCTACGTCAACCTAGACATGTTTGGGCTCAACTGGCCCGTCGAGACCCAAACCGCAAGCCAGCTGAGCGGATGCGACGAGGACTACTACCACCTCTACCTGTTCACCTCTCCAGTGGACGACTGGTCCTACTACTCGGACAGGGGGCTCAACGTCACCGACGGAATGGTGGAGAATGCCTCCGACCTGCAGTTCAGACTGAGCTCGGTGCTGTACAACGATCTGTCATACCCGATGGAGTGGGTCCAGGTGATCGATGATACGAAGGGCAACTCGGACCATTACAACTTCATCATGCACGGGTGGCCTGCGACCTGGTTCAGGGGGATGCACGAGTTCATCCAGGAGACTGGGGACACGTGCGAGCAGTCTCCGAAGCACGCTCCCACGGACAGGGTGGACGTGCTCTACCAACTATCCGGGGGGAGATCGGGCCTAGAGGCGGGGATGGCGACCGGACTAGACGCGTTAGCTATGCTGATGTGGGACGACGTCCTAGGACAATGGTAGCAGCCATTAGCCTCTGTTCCAAATTATGAAACAGTCTTCCTTTCCGGGAATCTCTCCACGAGCCACAGGAAGCAGATGTAGAACACCACCGGAGCCACCACCCATACTGCTTGTGGGATCAACGTGTAGCCCGGCGACATCGGCGCGGAGCCGGGTACCGTGGGTATGATTACAGGGTTCCAAGAGAGTGGCTCGTATATCCATACCCTGCCGTTGAACAGGTACTCCACCAGCAGCTCCTGGAAGATCCCCCAGCCGGACATGATGCCGAGCTCCTTGCGTTCGAACCCCTGGAACAGGCCCTCACCCAGCCAGCGATGGCAAAGGTAGACCCCGAACATGAAGATGGCACCATCCCAGATAGAATGGGAGACCTTGCGAGGCCATCCATCCAGGCCCCATGGCCATTCCACTGCCCCATGGAGGAACTCCGGGCCGAGGAATAGGAATGTGAATTCCCAAGTCGACCCGATCAGTGTTCCGATCCAGAATGCATACAGGTAGGAGATGGGGATCTTGCCAGTGCGATGCAACCAGTGGAACAGGACTACGAAAAAAATTGCAAGCGTGAAGTCGGCAATCATCAGGAATGCTGCTAGCGACTCCATACTCTCTGAGGGCGCATGGGGTTTATTTCTCTAATGCGCAAAGATGGTGCCTCTCTTAGAGGGTGGCCCATGGGCAGGATTGAAGCCATCCAGTTCTAGCGGAGACCATGTCCGAGGCACGTCACCCTCTGGCCCGACTCATGACTCAGATGAGTGATCATAGGGGGACGATCATCCTAGCATCGATATGCTCGGTCCTGAACAAGATATGGGACCTCGCGCCACCCGTCCTGATCGGGATGGCCATCGACGTGGTCCACCAGCAGGAGGAGTCATTCCTAGCTGAATACGGGTACACCGACCCTTGGGTCCAGCTTCAGGTACTGGCTGGGATTACAGTGGCCATTTGGGTCCTCGAGTCGCTCTTCCAGTACTTCTACGGGGTCCTGTGGAGGAATCTAGCCCAGACGGCGCAGCACGAACTCAGGATGGATGCCTACAGGCACATCCAGGATCTCGAGATGCAGTGGTTCTCCGAGCAGAGCACCGGCGGGCTCATGGCCATCATGAACGACGACGTGAACCAACTCGAGCGTTTCCTCGACCACGGGGCCAACGACCTCCTGCAGGTCGGGACCACGGTGATAGTCGTCAGCGGGATCATGTTCTCCCTCGCCCCCGAGGTCGCAATTCTCGCGATACTGCCGGTACCGATCATCGTGGGGGGCTCGTTCCTCTACCAGAGGAGGATCGGGGTTCGCTACACCGAGGTGCGCAAGGAGGTTGCCGAGCTGAATGCAATCCTGAACAACAACCTGCACGGAATCACCACGATCAAGTCGTTCACAGCGGAGGAGAGGGAGGCTCAGAGGGTTAGCGTGGCATCTCAGTCGTACAGGGATGCCAACAGGTCTGCCATCCGACTCTCCGCATCTTTCGTCCCCCTGATCAGGATGGCCATCCTGTTCGCCTTCACGGCTAACCTTCTGGTGGGCGGGAAGTACGCCCTCGAGGGCAAGATCGGTCTTGGAGAGTACTCCGTGATCGTGTTCATCACCCAGCGCCTGCTCTGGCCCCTCACCAGGCTGGGGGAGACATTCGACCTCTACCAGAGGGCTCTCGCATCGACAAGCAGGGTCCTCGACCTCCTCGACACCGAGGTGGGGGTGGTCGAGGGCGAGACGGGCCTCGATGAGGTCGACGGAGACATCAGGTTCGAGGGCATCCAGTTCACCTACCCAGGCAGGGAGGACGTGCTCAGGGGCATCGACCTCGACGTACCGGCCGGCAAGACGGTCGGACTGGTGGGGGCGACCGGCTCTGGCAAGACGACCCTCGTCCGACTCCTGCTCAGGTTCCACGACCCACTCGAGGGAAGCGTCACAATGGATGGTCACGACGTCAGGGAACTCAGGCTCGACTCGCTGAGAGGGGCTATATCCCTCGTCAGCCAGACCACGACTCTGTTTCCCGGGACTGTGAGGGACAACGTGCTGTATGGCCGTCCAGAGGCCTCCGAGGAGGAGATCTTCGAGGCAGCACGCATCGCAGAGGCCATCGGATTCATCGATGAGCTTCCTGAGGGATGGAGCACCAACATCGGGGAGGACGGCCATCGCCTATCAGGTGGGCAGAGGCAGAGGATCGCAATTGCCCGCGCGGTCCTGAAGGACTCTCCAGTCCTTGTCCTCGACGAGGCAACGAGCAACGTGGACAACGAGACCGAGGCGGCCCTGCAGCGCTCGATAGAGAGGATTTCCCGGGACCGCACCACCCTGATAATCGCCCACAGGCTCTCCACGGTCAGGAACGCGGACACCATCGCCGTGATGGAGAGGGGCCTGATCACTGAGATGGGAAGCCACGACGACCTAGTGTCCCAGGAAGGTCTGTATGCTAGGCTATGGGCAGTCCAGACAGGGGAGGCATCCGAATGAGCCACGAGGGGAACGTACCGAGACTGACTGAACTGGCCGAGACCCTCGGGATGGAGATCACCGAATTCGGCGAGGGCTCATGCGTAGTCGAGTTAACCGTGGGGGGGAAGCACCTGAACATGGGCGGAGTGGCCCATGGTGGGGTCCATGCTACCCTTCTTGACACGGCTATGGGGGGGACGCTCGTCTCGATCATCTCCAAGGAGGAGTGGTGCGCAACTGCGCAGTTGGACATCTCGTACCTTAATGCGGTCATCAAGGGGGAACACGTCGTAGCAACGGCAGAGGTCATTCGAAGGGGCAGGAACCTTGCTCATGTGGAGGGCAAGCTGGTCAATGGAGAGGGAGATCTAGTGGCCACGGCCAAGGGTACGTGGGCAATCTGGGAGGCTCGCCCGAAGAGCAGAGGCGGTTGATTAAGGCTCATGCAGGCGTCATATTCAAGAGGGGTAATATCCTCTTGCAATCATGGCGAGAAAGGACTCACTAACATGGTTCATGCTGGGAATCGCGCAGATACTAATTGGAGACGCAATCGCTGGAGAAATCATTGGGCCACTAATCCAAGCGTCTGGAGGTGGGACTTTAGCCCTCGGGATATACTTCCTCCTGTTCGTCGCACGTCACGACGAAGAGTTCACCGAGATGTACAACAAGGCCGAGAAGACGATCTTGCTTACGGATCCAGCTACTGGTAGGAAGGAACTAGTGGACGACTCACCGAAAGGGGTCAAGGCGGCTTGGTACGCAGTGCCTGTGGTGATGACATTCATAGGCGCGATGGCCTGGCTCGTTGGCTGAGGAAGGCTGATGTCCCCCAAAGAGGACGACACGATCGTCGACAAGGTGATTGGAAACCCCGCATTCGACCAGATGTTCGGTTACCACATCTTCTTCAGAAGGGCAGCCATCCCCGTCCTCCTTTTCCTGATAGGGCTCTTGTCTTACACGCTATTCGACTCATTCCTCTCTTCCCAGAACAACCTCACACTGTCCTTCGTAATCGTCGGACTCTCATTGGGTCCGATTCTGAACCTAGAGCGATACATGGGCTCCATATTGTCTAAGAAATGAGGCTCCCTTACCACCCGTTCCGCCGAACAAGTCAAATCTTACCCATCGTACGCAGTAGCAATGGCTGAGTTCAGTTTGTTTGATTTAATAGGTTTCGGGGATGCAACGGGGGTCGAACTGCTCTTCGCAGCAAGCGCTCTAGTGGGCGGGATTCTGTTCGTCCTCTACTTCTTCCTACTGATGATAGGAGGCATTGCAACCGATGTCTTCGATGGCCTGTTTGGCATAGATGTCGACCTAGGGGCGGATGCCTCGTTCAAGGCACTCACTTTCCAGGGCATCATGGCCTTCTTGATGTTCTTCGGTCTTGGTGGACTCTACGTTCTGAAGTCAGATGGGGGGGCCAGCCTCTCCATACTCGCGGGAGGCATAGCAGGAACGGCGTCGATGTACGCAACGGGCAAACTATTCGAGCTCTTCGTCAATCTGCAGCAGGATGGGACCACCGATCTGGTTGAGGCAGTCGGATCAAAGGGGCAGACATACCTGAGGATAGCCGAAGATGGAGTAGGGCAGGTCACCGTGGAGGTTAACGGTGCCCAGAGGACATACAACGCAAAGTCAGAGGACGGTGCCGGAATAGCAACTGGCGACTTCATCGAAGTGGTCGATGTAATCGGCGAGGTATTGGTAGTAAAGAGGATCTAATTTCTCATTGAAATTTCCTAGTCCCACCATCCCACCAGTGGCCATGACGGGTAAGCATTCATAGGTGACCAACCCTTCATCTGGAATGAGTTGAGCCAATGGCAACGTCAGCAGATATACTAGGAATAATGATTTTTGCAGTTGTACTGATTCTTGTGGCTGCTGTGATGTTTTTCGCACAGCGCTACAAGAGATGTCCACCTGACCAGATAATGGTGATTTATGGACGCACGGAAAGAACGGCGGACGGTCGCCCGAAACCATCCAAGACCCTGCACGGTGGTGCTGCCCTAGTATGGCCCCTGATTCAGGACTACGCATACATCTCTCTGAAGCCGATGACAATCAACATCGACCTCAGAGGGGCCCTATCCCTGCAGAACATCAGGATCAACGTCCCGAGCACATTCACGATCGGCGTTTCCACTGAGCCTTCCATAATGGCCAATGCAGCCGAGCGTCTTCTGGGATTCAAGGTGGACGACATCGAGGAGATGGCCAAGGAGATCATCTTCGGGCAACTACGTCTGACTGTCGCGACCCTGACAATCGAGCAGATCAACCAGGACCGCGACTCCTTCCTGGAGCTGATTCAGAAGAACGTCGGCCAGGAGATGAGGAAGGTCGGGCTGTACCTGATCAACGTGAACATCGCTGACATCACCGATGAGTCGGATTACATCGAGAGCATCGGCAAGAAGGCAGCATCCACAGCAGTCGAGCAGGCTAGGATCGATGTCGCAGACGCTCAGAGGGACGGTGCAATCGGTCAGGCAAAGGCAGACAGGGCAAGGGAGATCGAGGTAGCTCAGAACACAGCCGAAGCCGAGAAGGGCCGCAAGGCCGCTGAGGCAGACCAGCGTGTGTACGTCGAGCAGCAAGAGGCCATGGCGGTTGCTGGTGAGAACTCTGCCCAGGCAGAGATAGCCAGAGCAAACGCAGACCTAGCCGAAGCCGAGGCTTCAGCCAAGCAGAGAGCCGACGTTGCAACAGCACAGGCAGAGGCAGAGATTCAGAAGGCAGTATACGAAGAGGAGGAGCAGAAGCTCAGAGCAAGTGAGATTGCCCAAGCGACCGTCCAGAAGCAGCAGATCGAGATACAAGCAGAGGCCGAGGCGGAGAGGCAGAGGAGAGTAGCTCGCGGTGAGGCCGATGCAATTCTTGCCAAGTATGAGGCCGAGGCCGAGGGTATCCAGAAGGTCCTGGAGTCCAAGGCACAGGGTTACAGCAGCCTAGTCACCAGCGCTTCTGGAGACCCCAAGGCAGCAGCAACTCTCCTGATGGTCGAGAAGATAGAGGCCATGGTCACTGCACAGACCGAGGCTATCCGGAATCTGAAGATTGACAAGATCACAGTATGGGACAGTGGCAACAACGCTGATGGGAATTCGGCTACTAGCAACTTCGTAAGCAGCCTGGTCCAGAGCCTGCCACCAATCCATGACGTAGCCAAGATGTCCGGCGTCGAGCTCCCAGACTACTTGGGTTCGATGACAGACGATTCCGATGAGTCTTGATCATTATCGGAAGTGATGGCATGACCGAGAGCGCGGTTGTCGTGGAGGGGGCTAGGACCCCGTTCTGCGAGTGGCTAGGTGGAAAGAGAGGTGACGGCAGTCCAGGTGGGAGACTAGCATCCGTCTCCGCAGAGGAACTGGGCACCATTGCTATCAAGGGCGCAATGGAGAGGTCCGGAACCGATCCAAATACTGTTGAACACGTAGTAATGGGCCATGCGCTGCAGACTTCCGGACAAGCAATTTTCGGAGCAAGGCATGCCGGACTCAGGGCAGGAATTCCCCAAGAAGTCCCGATGCTCACACTCAACCGACTTTGCGGAAGCGGAGCCCAGTCGATCATTAGCGCAGCCCAGATGATCATGCTGGGAGAAGCCGAGGTAGTTGTCGCAGGGGGGATGGAGAACCTCAGCCAGGCCCCACACGTCCTCAGGGGCATGAGGGGGACGTACAGGCTCGGCAGACCCCCATCAGCTGGGGAAGAAATCCCGCAGGACATGGAGGACTACCTTTTCACTAACCTGGTCGATGGGGTCAGTGGCATGTTCATGGCTCAGACCAGTGACGAATTATGCCGTAGGAAGGGAGTTCTCCGAGAGCAGGCGGACGAATTCGCCGCCCTGAGCCACCAGAGGACCGAGTCCAGCGTATCGTCTGGAGCTTGGGAGAAAGAAATAGCTCCAGTCGAGACTCCAGATGGAGTAATTGACCATTCCCACGAGGATCACGTAGTCCTCGGCACGACCATCGAGACCCTCTCGGGCCTGAGGACCCACTTCGGACCAGACTCCTTGGTTACGGCAGGCAATGCGTCTGGTGTCGTCGATGGCGCCGCTGCGGTCGTGGTGAAGTCTGAGTCTCGAGCAGAATCTGACGGTGACGAACCACTGGCAAGAATCGTCTCATGGGGGATAGTCGGTCTAGAGCCCAGCATCATGGCTTACGGCCCGGTCCCCTCCAGTCAGAAGGCGATCGAGAAAGCAGGCCTGACCGTCTCGGACATAGACCTCTGGGAGATCAACGAGGCATTCGCAGGACAGGCAGTAGCCTGCATCAAAGACCTCGGGATAGATTATGACAGAGTCAATGTGAATGGTGGTGCGGTGGGACTGGGACATCCCCTAGCCGCAACCGGAACGAGACTGGTTCTGACTCTCTCTCACCAGTTGAAGAGAACTGGTGGGCGTTACGGGGTAGCCACAGCCTGCATCGGTGGCGGACAAGGAATAGCCGTAGTCTTAGAATCGCTTTAATCAGCACCGAATCTAGTGCCGGAGGAGTTATCCCTAATCGAATAATCCTTTGTTCATGAGCCACATACCCGGGACCGGTCACGCGACCTCTAAGAGAAGCCTAGTGAAGACAGTAACTTGGAGGACGATTGGGACAATTGATACCATCATCATTGCTAGAATTATCACGGATAGTTGGACGGCAGGAGCAGCAATAGGGGGAATCGAGGTCTTCACCAAGATGGTGCTATACTTCCTACATGAGAGGGGATGGAGTTTTGTCGACTGGGGTTTGGAGGATATCGATCCAACAGATCCAACTTCTATTCTGGCAGTTCGACCTTTGTAGTAAAACACCGAGACTGTCCTCTCTGAACCGCTTAGGTTAATTGCTGTATGCTAGGCCCCGGCCCTATTATGGCGATGGGTATGTACACTAGGGAACGAGTTCTGGCAAAGACATTTGTCTGGAGAATAATTGCGACTTTGACAGGAGCAGCGGTAGCTGCATTTTTGACTGGCGAGATGGAAACAGCAGGCTGGTTCATCGTCATCGAGTTCCCATTGAAGATGGGTTTCTACTACGTCCATGAGAGGGCTTGGGAAGCAGTGGAGTGGGGAGTCGCCGAATCATCGGCAGATCCTACTCGCGGATGAACCAGTGTTCCTTCCTAGGAGGGAGTGGTCGGTTCATCCACAGGGGCCTCCTCTCTCCACGAGGGTGTACTTCCTTCTCCTTGGCCATTTCGTTCCACTTCTTGTAGTACTCAAACGACTTGTTGGTATCGACCTCGACGTCACCGTACTTCTCCCCCTCGACCGGCCTTGAGATCCTAACCTTCTGAAGCCAGCAGTGCGCTCCGCTGATCGGGTCGGGCTGAACTGCATGGGTGATGTTCTGATGCACCCCGCCATCCCTCCACCAGACCCTGTTGGTGTCCGGATCGCCAGACTCCCACGGCCTTACCCCTGTGACCGTCCTCATCCTCATCCTACCCTCGCCCAGGTCCTCTATCTCGACCTCGTTGGTCATGTACCTGTTGCCCGAGTCCTGCTTCCTCCTCCATCTGCCGATGTGGTGCGAGCATCCGATTATCCCCGGCTTAATGCCCTCGGTAACCCAGACCTTGTCAATGAACCACCCTATCTCGGTCTCTACTTTGAGGAGGTCACCCTCTCCGACCCCTAGCTTGGCGGCATCTTTCGGATGGACCCATAGGGGATTCCTATGGGCTATCTCTGCAAGCCATTTGGCATTGGCGGAGCGAGAGTGGATGTGCTGGGGTAGTCGGAAGTTCGGGAGTAGGCAGTATTCGTCCTCGCCCTTCAGGTTGTCCGGATGCACGTGGCTCATTACCCTGTAGTGGGGGATGGAGTGTTCGGGATGGCCGAACTCGACCATGCTTTTCGAATAGATCTCCTGCTTACCGCTTGGAGTTGGCCATCCATCCTCCTCGTGCTTGTTGTAGGTGGCTTCCTCGATCAGGAACGCACCGTGCTTCCGCATGTAACCAAGAGGATCAGTCCCCTCGGCCTCCGCTGCTTCAGGAAGTCCAGGTATCCTCTCGAACAGGTACTGGTAGTATTCGTCGATGGTGATCCTCTCCCCCTCTCGATATGGGCTCATGAAGTGCTCCCTGATCCCCATCGTGCCATCGTCTATCCTCCATGAAAGCTCGTTCCAGAACTCATCCTCCTCCCAGACTTCTCCGGGGTTGACCTCGTGAGTGAATTCGACTTCCTTCCCCTCTCTACGCGCATATTCCCTCAGAACCGGTTGCCTGAACGCTACCCACTTGCCTGAGCTGGTTGCGTATGAGTTGACGTCGTGCCTTTCTGAGGCATGCCCCATGGGGAGTACGTAGTCAGCGAAGAAGGCAGTCTCGTTCCAAGTAGGGGTCAGTGCCACGTGGCATCCAACTGCATCCTCGTTCTGTAGCATCTCGATCCAAGAGAACCCGTCCGGATAGGTCCAAACTGGGTTGAAGACTCTAGTGAAGTAGACGTCCATCTCCCCCCTTCCGTCCTTAACCAGGTGAGGCAGGATGTGACTCATCTCGTAGTGGGACATCGTATACTCTGGTGGGAAGTGCAACTCGTTCCACCCATCCGGATCGGGAGGGATGTCGAAGAGGTCAGGCTTGTACTTGGACCACGAGTTAGGGGAGGTCCCCCCTTCCGTCCCCACGCTCCCTGTTAGGACGTTAAGCAGATGCAGGGTCCTGCTGACTTGCCATCCGCCGAGATTTCCTATGGCAGCAGCCCTCCATACATGGGTAGCAAGTCTGCTTCCGGCACTTGCCACGATTTCCCCCACTTCTATTACCTGCTCTACTGGGATCCTGCATTCCTTCGCTGCGAACTCGGGGGTGTACTGCGAATACTCCTCCATCAGAAGCTCGATGAAGCGATCGAACTCTCGTGGCTCTGC
>Ga0066837_10000453_pt1 | contig 18940 bp, 22 predicted proteins | sample ETNtaG_25_FD_66730 | JGI IMG/M metagenome (GOLD analysis project Ga0066837, IMG submission 66730) | Marine microbial and viral communities from oxygen minimum zone, Eastern Pacific Ocean - ETNP201302SV86 | ecosystem: Environmental > Aquatic > Marine > Oceanic | place: Pacific Ocean: Eastern... | reverse complement strand
CCCGGTCAAGTAGAGCATCGAGTACAGAAGCATCGAAGCGTGACCTGCTGAGAGGACGAATCGATCGCGATCGGGCCACATGGGCGCAGCAGCATCGTATTTGAGGATCTTCGTAAATAACACGTCCGCGAGCGGCGCGAGCGCCATCGCTGTCCCCGTATGACCACTGTTTGCTTTCTTCACTGCATCAAGCGCAAGAGCTCGAATCGTGTTGATCTGCCGAGTCCGAAGGTCGTTGGTCACTTAGCCTCCCGAGCGGCGATCCTAGCCCGACCTCCTGCCAATTCTGGGGAGCTTTAGTCTCGGAAAATAGCGGCTGATGCGGTAAAGCCATGCAGAAATGATTGTGTACCCACAGGACCAATTTCCCCTGCGCAAAACATCCCCGCCACAGCTTCTTGCCGAACCAGATCGGCGATGATCGCAGCATCGTGATCTGGATGTTCGAACAGATGTGTTCCTCTGCCATTGCATGTGAAGACCAAGGCTCCATCGGCAGGATCGAGTGGTTGGACGAGGAGCCTCAGATCATCATCAGCCGATTGGGCGTCCCGCACCTGAAATTGGACGGTGCTTCCTACCGGTGCGTTATCACCGATAGCAAGACTTCCGGTTCGCTGATCAGCACCCATGACAGCACGAATAAGGAAATCACCCGTACCAAAATCAACCTTATGTTCGTCGATTACTCGACCTATATGCAGACCTTGATTTACGAGCATCCTTTCGCTTTCGTTCAAGCTTTTAAACATCTCCTCTAAGCGCTCCAACGCTGGTTTGCCCCCCAACTCCTGAATCAAATTTTGGTCTGCTGCGGTCACGATCAATGGTGACCCCACCGGTCGGCAACCCTGAGACACCAAGGGATCTACCCGAGTAGGGCCCTCAACCAATAACCCAACAGCCCCTGTCTGGTAGATCTGGTCGTCAACCAACAACCGATTTCCATTAGGTGCAGAGGCCGCAGACGCTAGACCGCCGATGACTTGCAATTGCGGGTGCGAGTCGGACCAGGTCTTAACAGCTAACTCTGTTGGAAAAGTGAACGGGTCGGCCAAGAGAATCAGAGTGTGTGCGCCCGAATGAGCCAGCTCGTCGATTTCGATAGCGCCGCCTGATAACCGGTGGGCGTCCAGTCTGACAGTGGATGCTGTCCCAGCGAACCTGCCGCCCCACAGTGCGACAGCACCCTGGTCTTCGACTTCGCGGGATCCGGAGATAACGGACACAGCCGTCGCCCCTATCAGCGCCGCCGGCTGCAGCAAATTCTGCGTCGCGGCCAAAAAATTTTCTGCGTGAGAAAGGAAATCGCCTGAGACGAAAAGAGCTACGGCATCAGGCGAAGGTCCGAGGACTTCCAAGACTTCGCCAATGGTTTCTCCTATGGCAATTCCGGGGTCGTGATGAGTTGAGAGACTTGACGCGTATGGCATCGTTATCCAGCTGGTGGTTGGACCACTGTCAACGGCACCGCGGTAACCGGGCCGTTGTCTACCCTGCACTGAGCCTCAATGGTCATTGGTTCTGTTACTTCTACCGTGGCTTGTACGAGGTTGTAGCCGAACTTGCCGGGCTCAATGTTGACCGGTTGAACGTTACGAATGTCCATCGGCTCTCCCTTCGTGTGAAAGGTCACTTCGAGCGCGGCTAAACCCTGATGTTCAGCGGGGCACCTTAAGAGCACCATCAAATGGGGTTGTATCGACACTGGGAATTGACCAGGAGCCGCAAGCGAAAAGTACACCCCGGACAGATCGAGCCGGGCCGATCCACCTTCCGCTTGCCGCATTTCGAACTGTTCGAGAAACAATGCTGCGATGATTTCCACAATTTGAGACTATTTGAATCGGAGCCTCCTGGCTCCATGGGCCCGCCAAGATCAACTATTAGGCCTACTGTCTGGGCGAGTAGATTCGAAGAATTGCGCTGAACAGGTCGGTTGACTCGAAATGAACGAACATGGCAATCGTTCTCGTAGCGAAACACCGATGTTCCCCCTCGGTACCGTCCTATTTCCTGGAGCCACGCTCCCGCTGCACATATTCGAAGACCGCTACCGGTCGCTAGTTGAGCGATGTGTCAGTGGGAATGAGCTTTTTGGCGTTGTTTTGATCGAAAAGGGACACGAGGTTGGTGGCGGAGACGTTCGATCTTCGATCGGATGTTTGGCGAAGATCCTCGAATATCGCAAATTTTCTGACGGAAGATGGGCCTTGGTAGTTCGCGGTGAGAGCAGATTCTCAGTTGACGAGTGGTTGCCAGATAATCCGTACCCGCAGGCACGCATTAGTGATTTCCCAGATGACGGCGATGAAGTGCCCAAGGAGCGATGCTCGGCGGTATTGGAACGACTTGCGGCGTGGGCATCAGATGCTACAAAACAGGGCTATGAAATGCCGGTGGTTGATGCTGAAGCCATAGCCGTAGGAGTTGATGCAGAAGAGCTTTCCTACCGTGTTGCTCAGTTAACGCCCGCTGGGCCATTCGATCGCCAAAAAATTTTGTCTCAAGCTAATTGCGCGAAAAGACTTGATTGTATTGAAGAATTGATTGCCGGTCTCGAAGAAGTTCTCGACGCGACCGGAGACAACACATGACTCCTGGTGGGGTCGGGCCTGTTCTCTGGCATGCTTGGGAATCGTCCAACCCCCAGGAATAGGGCGCAATGTCGGATCAACATCGAGGACTGAGGGCTGACGTTGAGGCTCTAATAGCGACCCTCCGCTCATATGTGAAGCAGGAAACTGTTGTGCCCCTCCAAGGGGTAGGCCGCTATGTCCTATTCGGGTTCACAGGATCGATCTGTTTCGCCGTTGCAACTATCTTTCTGACGCTCGCTGCGATTCGTAGCCTGCAGGAGTTGACCACCATCTTCGAAGGAAAATGGTCGTTCGTTCCTCACCTGGCAGGAATCGTAGTAGCACTGATATTTTTCTCTCTCGCTCTGCTGGCGATTAAGCGCGATGGAAGGCGACGTCGAGATGCCTGATAAGGATGCAAAGATCACTCCTCCAGTGACGGAAGATGATTTACGTCGAAGTTTCGAGCGTGTCACAGGCGAAGCCGAGGAAAGCGCTCCTGCGCTCCAAAGGCCCGGTGTAGTTATCGGCAGCGTTCTGATCGCTGGAGTAATTTTGGTTGCTTTCGCCCTAGGACGCCGAGTCGGAAGAAAACGTTCAACTGTTGTCGAAATTGTAAGAGTTTGATGGGCGTGCTCGATGAGCTGAGGGAACGGCCTCCCGGGAGGCTACTTCGGTCCGCGTGGCGACGAGGTCGACAAGGGAACGGTCCTTGGATGGCCGCTGCAATCGTGGCCACGACATTGCGTCTTCTCAAGTACCTGAGCCGTCGCCGACCCAAGGTGGCGCATACAGCCGAGCTAAAGCCCGGAGAAGCCCTGCGGATTACCCACCTCAGCGAAGACCGCCGCGGTCGACAGGTGTAGCTATGGCGAAGTCCACAACTTCCGCTACCCAGGGCGCACCATTTGAGCTCGGCGAACACATCGTTCTCATTGATAATCGTCAGCGGCGGTATCTTGTCGATCTCGAAGAAAACGGAGAGTTCCACTCACACGCAGGAGTGGTGCCGCACAACAAGATCATCGGAAGTTCCGAAGGCACCGAGTTCCGGACCTCATCAAACGCTCGGTTCGTGGGATTACGCCCAACGCTGAGCGATCATGTGTTGAAAATGCCTCGCGGAGCTCAGGTCATTTATCCGAAGGATCTTGGTCCGATCCTGATTCTGGCAGACATTTCACCAGGAATGCGGGTGTTTGAATCTGGCGTTGGCTCGGGATCTCTTTCGACCGCACTCTTACGGGCCGGTGCACGTGTGACCGGGTATGAGATTCGTGAGGACTTTGCCGAAAAAGCTCTCTCGAACGTCGAAATGTTTCTTGGGAACGAGGCGGTTGAACGATATGAAGTAAAGCTCTGCGACGCCTACCAGTCGCATGAAGACACTAATTTTGATCGAGCGGTGCTCGACCTACCAGAACCCTGGCAAGTGGTGCCGCACTTGGAGAAATCGTTACGGCGGGGTGGGATCCTGGTGGTGTACAACCCGTCAATCATTCAGGTGCAGAATCTTCGACACCGACTCTCTCGAGGCCCATGGGCCATGATCGAAACTATTGAAGCCCTCCAGCGAACATGGCATGTGGAAGGCAACTCTGTACGGCCCGACCATCGGATGGTCGCCCACACAGGCTTCATTACCCATGCACGGCTAGTTGAACTTTGATTGAGCGATAGTGGTCATCGATCTCGCCTTCGGAATGCTTGCAGTTGTCGCTGCGTTCACTGGTTGGCGCGGAGGGCTAATTGGCCGTCTTGGCAGTTGGATGGGGTTTGCTCTGGCTGCTCTGGCGACTGCTCGTTGGGCGAGTACAACCCTCGACGCCCTGAACATCGCTGGCAAACATCAACGGCTCGGCGCAGCTTCGGCTGCGGTGCTACTCGCCGGAGTCGCGGGCCACGCGGTGGGCTGGAGGATCGCTCGCGGGTTACGTACCTTTGTTCCCCGTCCTCTGCGATGGGTTGACTCTATTGCTGGCGTGGTAATCGGAGCCGGCGCAGTCATCCTTTTAGTTTGGTTACTCACCCCTGCCTTTCTCTCAGTTCGAGGTTGGCCTCGCGATCAAGCCGAAGCTTCCAGAGCTGTTGAAGCGGTGGAACGGTGGGTCCCAGTAACCGCAAACGGCCGAGGCCTCTTGGATCGACTTACGCAAGATTGGGGCGTCGTTCCAATCTTTGACGACGATGTTCCCGTGGTTGAAGTCGGAGAACCGCCCACAGAAATGGTGGTGAATGCAGAGGTGCTAGAGGCTGCAGCAACGTCAGTAATTCGGGTTCGAGCGATCGCTTGCAGTCAAGGACAAGACGGAACCGGGTTCGTTATTTCACCTGGCATGGCATTGACAAATGCGCATGTGGTTGCCGGATCACAAAATGTGGAGATCGCACTACCTGGTGAGATGTTGAGGCAAGCCACGGTGTTGGCCTTTGATCCAGAGCGCGATCTCGCGTTACTCAGGGTCGACTCGAAGATGGAAGCACTTCCCCTCGAGCCGCCCATAGCGGGACAACTGGCAGCGGTGATCGGCCACCCAGGCGGGGGACCGCTTCGATCAGCCCCAATACGTCTCGTTGAACGGGTCACCGCGCACGGACGGGATCTTCATGATTCAGTCGATACAACTCGGAAAGTCTGGTTCGCCGCGTCCAAACTGCAAACAGGCGACAGCGGCGCGCCGATTATTAACAACAACGGGTCGGTTGTGGGCGTGATCTTTGCGGTGGCTCCTCGCGACGCCTCAGACTACGAGCGAACCTCCTATGCCTTAGACAGGTCAGAGATTGCAGCCTTTATGGCTGAGGTCATGGCGTTCGGCGATCGTACCGTGGTCAACACGGGTAAATGTTTGAGGTAAGGCAACTCAAGAACGCTGAATCGAAGACTAGGAAGGTCAGGCAAATTCGCTAGAGAAACAAGTCTTACTCGGCCTCTATATAAATGCACTCGCCTGGACATTCCTCTGCTGACTCAATCACAGCGTCGAGCTGTGAATCCGCGAAATTGGCTAAGGCCTCTGCTCCACCTGGATCAGACATGACATTTCCATCTTCGACCACGTAGGCGAGACCATCGTCCAGCAGAGTGAATACATCAGGTGCAATCTCTTCACAGAGACCGTCGCCTGTGCATAGGTCTTGATCGATCCAGACCTTCATGGTTTGCCTTTCTTCTACCTGCACTGAAGTGTGGCGGTTACGGGGGACGTCGCTCGGCTAGTTGACGCGAATGAGCTCACGACTAATTTATCGTGTTGCAACGCATCAAACACAGACCTAAACCCACTTAACGATTCGGTTGCCAAAACAAACATGGGGCAATTTCCGTCACGGATTCGTGTAGGTTCCCGTCCATACGACAGCGAGTCGAGGTTAGGGATGTCGACTGACGACGGACTTACCGATAACGAAAAGCCGACAGGCGAGTTAGCCGCGCTTCGCAGTCAAATACGGGCTCTAGAATCCGAGGTCGCGTTACTGAGACGAAAGCTAGTGGATACCCCGAAGAGAGTAACGACTCTCGAAGAGCGCTTACTTGAGACAAAGGGACAGCTTGCCAAGGCGGTATCTCAAAACGAAAAGTTGACTTTCACTCTGCGCGAAGCGCGTGAGCACATAGCCACCCTAAGAGAGGAAGTCGACAAACTCACCCAACCCCCATCTGCCTACGGCACCCTCATAGCGGCCAATGAAGACGGAACGGTAGATGTGCATGCGAACGGTAGAAAAGTAAGAGTCAGCCTGCATCCCGAGCTAGAGGGTCAAGAATTAGAGACCGGTTGCGAAGTCGTTCTCAACGAATCGCTGAATGTCGTTATGGCTCGGCGCCCCGAATCTTCGGGCGAAGTAGTCACGCTCAAGGAAGTATTGGCTGATAAGGAGCGTGCCTTGGTTGTCGGTCGAGCCGACGAAGAGCGCGTGGTCGAACTCGCAAGTCACTTGCGGGGACAAGTCATGAGGTCTGGGGACAGCTTGCTGCTAGACGTTCGAGCCAATCTGGTACTTGAACGGTTGCCTCGTCCTGAAGTCGATGACTTACTCCTAGAAGAAGTACCCGATGTCACCTACGACGATATTGGGGGACTTGATAGTCAGATCGAACAAATCACGGATGCCGTCGAACTGCCATATCTGCATCAAGATCTATTCCGCGATTATGAACTCCCAGCACCCAAGGGAATTTTGCTTTACGGACCCCCGGGTTGCGGAAAGACGCTGATCGCAAAGGCCGTAGCCAATTCCTTAGCGAAAAAAGTCGCCGATGCCGCTGGCGACACACACGCACAAAGTTTCTTTATCAATATCAAGGGACCCGAACTTCTAAACAAATACGTTGGAGAAACAGAGCGGCAGATACGTCAGATCTTTCAACGCGCCCGAGAAAAAGCAAGTGAAGGCTGGCCGGTTATCGTATTTTTCGACGAGATGGAGTCGCTATTTCGGACACGAGGAAGCGGCATCAGCTCTGACATGGAGTCAACCGTTGTTCCTCAACTACTGGCTGAGATTGATGGCGTTGAGGGCCTCAGGAACGTCATCGTTATTGGTGCATCTAACCGAGAAGATCTGATTGATCCTGCAATCTTGAGGCCTGGTCGTCTCGACGTAAAAATCAAAATCCACCGACCCGACGAGAATGCCGCGTCCGCAATATTTGCTACCTACCTAAAACAACATCTTCCGATCGACTCTCTCGAAATTGACGAACTCGGCGGAGGCGACGCAGATAAGGCAATCCGCGTGATGATCGAACGGACCGTCGAAGAAATGTACGGAGCCGAAGAACATAATCAATTCTTGGAAGTCACCTACCAAAACGGCGACAAAGAAGTCATGTACTTCAAAGACTTCGCGTCAGGTGCCATGATCGAAAATATTGTTCGCCGTTCGAAAAAAAATGCCATTAAGCGAGCGATTTCTACAGGAAGCCAAGGAATTCGACTCGATGATTTACTTGGGTCAATTCGTCAGGAATACAAGGAACACGAAGATTTGCCCAACACCACGAACCCAGACGACTGGGCCAAGATCTCGGGGAAAAAGGGCGAAAGGATCATTTTCATTCGAACCTTAGTGAGTGGCGACAGCGAATTTGAGAATGAGGGCGGGCGAGCAATCGAACGCGTCCAGACCGGCCAGTACCTCTAAACATCCTTCTGAGGGTAGGGTCGCCTTGTGGCGGTGCATAAAGTTCTCGGGGTGGAGACAGAATTCGGCATCCTTCACCGCAACGAAGGCGATTCGAATCCTGTAGCGGCGTCATCGATGATCATTAACGCCTACGTCAACGGCTATCTGGAACGGCGAGTGGGTTGGGATTTTGAGGATGAACACCCCGGTGTGGACGCACGGGGATTCAACGAATTCGATGCACTCGCACCCGAGATCGAAACACACCTAGTGAACGCCGTGCTCACCAATGGAGCCCGATACTACGTAGATCACGCCCACCCCGAACTCTCCACTCCAGAATGCACTGACGCCCTTCAGTGCGCGATTTACGATCGGGCTGCCGAAGAAATCTTGATTCGCTCAATGGATAAAGCAAACCAGCTTCTCCCAGACGGGGAAGAACTAGTGATCCACAAGAACAACAGTGATGGCAAGGGCAACAGTTACGGCTGTCACGAAAATTACCTACTTGATAGAAACGTGCCCTTTGGGCGGATCGTCCTACAAATCACTCCATTTTTTGTTACCCGCCAAATTTATTGTGGGGCGGGAAAGGTTGGCTCAGAAGCCCCGGGAGTTTCCCACGATGAGGTGCCATTTCAGATAACGCAGCGCGCCGACTTTTTCGAGGAAGAAGTTGGACTTGAGACCACGCTCAAAAGGCCGATCGTGAACACCAGAGATGAGCCTCATGCCGACAGCAAACGTTACCGTCGCCTTCACGTAATCGTGGGCGACGCAAATATGAGCGAACTGCAGACCTACCTGAAGCTCGGGACTACCGCCATTGTTCTGGCGATGATCGACGATGACATGGCGCCAAACGATTGCGCATTCGAGTTCCCTGTGCGCTCCTTGCGCGAGGTGAGCTATGACATAGATCTTGGACTGAGTCACCGCTTAGCCAACGGCGACACGGCCACAGCTCTCGAGGTCCAATGGGTCTATTACGCCGCTGCAGAACAATGGGCAGACCGACATGGCTTTGACGTCGTTGGTGGCGAGGAGATCGGCGTAGATGTGATGAACCGTTGGGCCTTAGTCCTCACCGCACTCGAGCAACAACCAGAGTCACTTGCCGATTCGATTGACTGGATAGCGAAACGTCGCCTTTATGAAGGCTTTCGGTCAAGACACGGGATCGGGTGGGATGATCCAAAAATGGCAGCTTTGGACCTTCAGTACCACGATTTACGGCCCTCCAAGGGGCTGGCTCGCAGGATGGGACTCACACGAGTTTCCGATGACACCCAAGTAGAAACGGCGATCAATCAGCCTCCTCCAACCACTCGAGCGTTCTTCCGCGGGCGATGCTTAGAAAAATATCCTGATCAGATTGTGGCCGCGAACTGGGATTCGATGGTTTTTGACGTGGGCAGCGATCCTCTGCGCCGAGTCCCAATGCTGGAGCCATTGAGAGGAACGGCGGCCCACGTGGCTAGCTTGTTGGATGAATGTGACGACGCAGGAGAGCTTTTGCGACGGCTGGGAACCTAAGACCGGCATAGGATCGCGAGAACAGAGGAGACCTAGATGGCTGAACGAGAACAACGGCGCCGAGGCGCCCCCCGCACCGAAGAGCCAGAGGTTGACGAAGCTGCCGCAAGCGAGACGGGGAAAGAGTTAAAGGCCGAGTTGGATGACCTGCTAGATGAGATCGACGACGTTTTGGAAACCAACGCCGAGGAGTTCGTCAAGAACTATGTACAGAAGGGCGGGGAGTGAGCGCTATACCGTTTTTTGTTCCCGGAGAAGACCCGGGAACCGACTTTCTCAATCTCCTACGGCAAACCGGGCACGAACCTTTCCCAGTTGATCTTCCCGGCGTCATAGACGCTGGTCACGCGACGACTGTATTGGCCGTCCGCTGTGAGGGCGGGGTAGTGGTCGCCGGGGATCGTCGCGCTACGTCAGGACACCTAATCAGTCACCGCGATATGCAAAAAGTATTCCCAGCTGATGAGTACTCGGCAGTGGCGATCGCCGGTGCTGCTGGACCCGCGATCCAGATGGTTCGGGTGTTCCAACTTCAGCTTGAGTACTACGAAAAGATTGAAGGAAAACCGCTCACCTTGGAAGGTAAAGCAAATCAACTTGCTGAGATGCTCCGCGGAAATCTGCCCCAGGCGATGCAAGGACTGGCGGTGGTGCCAATTTTCGCCGGCTTTGACCGGTCTCAAGGACTGGGTCGTCTTTTTCAGTTTGATCTCACCGGCGGCCGTTACGAGGAGCAAGAATTTGCCACCAGTGGCTCCGGCAGTCTTCATGCCGGAACAGTGGTCAAGCTCGGATATGAACCGGATCTCTCCGTGGACGACGCCCTTGCGTTGGCCGTCAAAGCTCTCTGGCACGCTGCCGACGAAGACAGCGCCACAGGGGGCCCAGATCCAGTGCGTGGGATCTATCCAAATCTGACAGTAATCACTGACGATGGTTTTCGACAACTGACCGACGACGAATCTGGGCAAGTCTTTGCTGAGCTCCGAGAGGAGCTAGGGAGAGGAGGGGCAACATCGTGACGATGCCAGGAATGTATGTAAGCCCAGAACAATTGATGCAAGATCGCGCCGATTACGCCCGCAAGGGAATAGCACGCGGACGGAGCCTCGCTGCTGTGGAGTACCAGGGCGGGGTAGCACTTGTGGCAGAGAACGCGAGTTCGACGTTGCGCAAACTTTCGGAAATATACGATCGGATCGCTTTCGGAGGCGTTGGTCGGTACAACGAATTTGATCAGTTACGCATAGCTGGAGTCAGGTACGCAGAACTTAAGGGCTATCAGTACAGCCGGAACGACGTTGACGCGCGCAGCCTCGCAAACCAGTACGCCCAGATGTTGGGACAGATCTTCACCCACGAGATGAAGCCCATGGAAGTGGAAATTGTGGTGGTGGAGACAGATCTTGAAGCTGGAGCCGAGTTGTACCGAATCCAATACGACGGGACGGTGGTCGACGAACAGAACTGGTGCTGTATTGGGGGAGACTCTGAAGCTGTTCTGGAACGATTGGACGATGGCTGGTCAGCCGACCTTGAGCGCGATGGCGCGGTGCGGCTAGCAGTCGAATCGCTTGCCGGACCCGAGCGCTCGATGTCTGCGGGAGACCTCGAAGTTGCAGTATTGGACAGCAGCAACGGCCGACGCTGTTTCCGGCGTCTGGACGACGACGAAACTTCAGGTCTTCTCGCCGGTTAGCGACGATCAAAGCTAGCGGCCGATGTCTACCTGCTAAGCCGCCGCCTACGAACACAGATACGGTGTGGCCCGTGCAACGAAGGATCATGGGTCTCGAAAACGAATACGGGGTCACCTGCACTATTCGTGGTCAACGACGACTTAGCCCTGATGAGGTAGCCCGGTATCTATTTCGCAGAGTTGTCTCGTGGGGTCGTTCAAGTAACGTTTTTCTGGCTAACGGAGCGCGCCTATACCTCGACGTAGGTTCGCATCCCGAGTATGCCACTCCCGAGTGCGACTCTGTCTACCAAGTGATCTGTCACGACCGAGCCGGAGAGAGAATTCTTGAGAAACTGGTGGAAAATGCTGAAGAACGGCTGGCTGAGGAGGGCATCACCGGAAGCACGATTTACCTGTTCAAGAACAACACGGACAGTGCCGGCAACAGCTATGGGTGTCACGAGAATTACCTGACGAGCCGTCGTGAGGACTTCTCGAACTACGCCGAAGTACTGATCCCATTCTTGGTTAGTCGACAGATTTACACCGGCGCAGGCAAGGTTCTACAAAGCGCCCGCGGAGCGATGTACAGCATTGCTCAAAGAGCGGAACATATCTGGGAAGGAGTATCGAGCGCCACCACTCGTAGTCGCCCGATTATCAACACGAGAGATGAGCCACATGCCGATGCAGAGCGCTACAGGCGTTTGCACGTCATCGTCGGCGATTCAAACATGAGCGAATACACCTCGTTTTTGAAAGTTGGAGCAACGTCCTTACTGCTCCGAATGATGGAAGACCCAGCGGTCGTGCTCCGCGATCTGACGCTCGAGAATCCCATTAGAGCTATCCGTGAAATCAGCCATGACATCACATGCACGCGACGTGTCCGCCTAGCAAACGGACGAGAAGCGAGCGCTTTTGAAATCCAAGGAGAGTACTTGGAGAGGGCGCAGCGGTTCGCTGACGCCAACGAACTAAATGAAGAAGAAAAGCGAGCTCTCGCAATGTGGGAGCATTGCATGCGAGGTATTGAACAGGATCCATTAACTCTCGATAGAGAAGTCGACTGGGTGATCAAATATCGCCTCTTGGAGCGATACAGAGAAAAACACGGTCTGGAATTAAGCGACCCGCGCACCGCACTGCTAGATCTTCAGTATCACGATGTGAATCAGACTCGAGGAGTGTTCTATTTACTCCAGCGAAACGGCCTAGTTGAACGTGTGCTAACCGACGCCGACGTCGAAATAGCGGTGGAGCAACCACCCCAAACCACTCGTGCCCGCCTTCGCGGGGAATTTGTGAGGCAAGCAAAGGAAAGAAAGCGTGACTACACCGTTGATTGGGTTCATTTGAAACTTAACGACCAAGCCCAAAGGACGGTGTTATGCAAAGACCCGTTTCTTGCTCAAGATGAGCGAGTGGACGCCCTAATAGCGTCACTTTGAGGTAACCACCGTGCCATCGTTTCAATCCCACCGGGTAGCCCAAATTCTCGAAGAACGGGATGGATTCCAGCGAATGAAACTGGAAGATGGGAGCAAGGCGTACGCCTTACCAGCGGTGGTTGGAGCGGTCGAGGTCGGTGACGTTGTAGTTGTCAACACCACCGCCGTGGATTTGGGACTCGGTACAGGAGGGTGGCATGTCGTCCATTCGGTTGGCCACAGAACTGAGTGGACCACCCCAGGAGTAGGACACCTGTTGAAAGCGCGCTACCTGTCCGAGCAGTTGCAGGTCGATCCACATGTTTCAGAGCGGGTGGATTTGGTCGGTGCGCGAGTCCTGTTGTGCGTTCTCCATAGCCATCTTGGGGCCGTATCAATTGCATTAAAGTCGTCGGATTTGGGTTACCTCATGACTGACCAAGCGGCACTCCCACTAAAGCTGAGTGATTTAGTCGCCCAACTGCAAGCGAAGAATTTGCTCAAATGCACTGTCACCGCGGGCCAAGCATTTGGCGGGGATATCGAGGCAGTGAGCGTCGCGTCAGGCACTGCAGCTCTTCTCGACAACGGTTGCCCTCGGATAGTTCTTGCGGCCGGGCCTGGCCACGCCGGAACCTCCTCCAACTTCGGATTTTCAGCAATGGAGCTTGCAGGCCATGCCGCTGTTCTCACCGCCTTAGGTGCCAAAGTCGGCCTGTGTGTGCGAGCCTCGGGTACTGATGAGCGTCAACGCCATCAAGGGATAAGTCATCACGCCAGAACGATCCTAGGAGCTATTCCGGTACCGATTGACGTACCGCTCCCGCTTGACGGCGACGACTCATGGGTCGTGAGTAGTGGCCACCACCCATGCCGCATCGAGCCGATAAATGTCTCGGCGGTTATCGCCGAATCAGAAATCGAAGTAACAAGCATGGGGCGGCCTATTGCAGGGGATCCCGTAGCCTGTGCCCATCTTGGTGCGGCTGCCGCTTGGCTAGGGAAACCCAACTGATGACTGTTACGCCTGGTGATAATGGCGAAAACGCGACATTGAATGCCAGACCGCTGTGGGGATCGATGCGCGAATGGATCGTGGTAATCGTCTTAGCCCTGTTGGCAGCCTTTGCTCTTCGAGCTGTTGTAGTTCAGACCTATTTCATTCCGTCGCGTTCGATGGCGCCGACGCTAGAAGTTGGTGATCGCCTGATGGTTTACAAACTCGCGTTCCGCATCGGTCAAGTCGATCGAGGTGATCTGGTGGTGTTCAACCGACCGCCTTCGGTTGCGGACTCCCAGCTCAAGGACTTTGTTAAGAGGGTCATCGGGTTACCGGGTGAGCGAGTCCAAGCGATTGACGGTGTGGTCCATATTGACAATGTTCCACTTCGTGAGAGCTACCTTCCTCCGAATTTATCAACCGCTGACTTCGGGCCCCTGGTCGTACCAAACGATCAAATCTTCGTAATGGGGGACAATCGGGCTAACAGCCGGGACAGTCGCTGGTTTGGTGCAGTAGATGTTGATTTACTTGTCGGTGAGGTCTTCGTCCGGATATGGCCGCCCAGTAGCGTCGGGCGGCCGTAGGTCTGTTTCGACACCCGACTGCCACTCAGCTTGCTCGAATCCCGCGTGCAGACGGTCAACATGGTCGCTGTGAATGGCGTCAACACCCATGCGAACGAGAGAAGAAATCACACGTTCGTGCTGAGCGTCCCAAGCGATGCAATACCGCCCGAAGCGATGGAAGAGGGTGGTAAGCCCGCCGGTCCAATCGGCGTGATGAAGATTCACAGCATCAACGCCACTAGCCGTGAGTTCCGCTGCGCGCCTTTCGGGACCATCTTTCATCAGACGCAAGCGAGTTGAGTTCACCAAACGCGCACCCGTCGACTCGCGCCATTTGGCAGTAAGTCGCCAATCACCATGGCACAACCAAAGCTTGGTTTCGGCTTGAAAATCCCTCGCCGTGTTGAGAATGGCTTGAAACGCAGATGGATCCTTGACATCTATCGACAACTCAAAATCATTTCCACACGTTTGATAAAGCTCCTCAAGTCTTGGCACACGCGGCGGCAACTCTCGGTATCGCAAAGTCCCTATCTTCTGGCGCCGAAACCCTTTTCGGAGAAGGCCATCGTGATCCAGCACCGGCACCCCGTCAGCGGTCAACCAAACATCAGACTCGAGACCGGTGGCGCCCAGTCGGAGAGCTGTCACAAATGCATCGATGGTGTTTTCTGGTGCGTGGGCCCGAGCGCCTCGATGAGCAAACTTGATTGGGGGGTGACGTAACGAAGGCAGCCGCTGTTGCACGCGAGCATCCTGCACGATGAGCGCGAAGGCTTGCAACTGAGCCTCTAACGTTATGTCGTGATCACCGTATGGTTCGCAGCGGCAGTTTCAGTTGTGGGTTTAGCCTTATTTATGTGGCGGACCGTGCTGCGTGTGGCTCGAGAAGCCGAACATTCGTTGGCAAGCGTCGACCGTGCTGAGCTTGCTTTGGGGGGAATGGGAATTCAAGTCGGACGCGCCAAGCGACACTTGGCGCGCATGTCGAGAACACGGTTTCGTCGGATAATTTTTCGCCGAATGACAGCACTTAGCACGAGAGTGTCTAGCCACCGCAGCGACGACCTAGCATCAGAGACGTGAATCTCACACCAAACGAGGTGCTGATCATCTGCCTAGTAGCCCTCGTAGTACTTGGCCCTAAACAGCTTCCGGGAGCTATACGAGGTATAGCAAAAGGACTTGCAGACCTCCGTCGCTTCAGCTCCCAGGTCCGCAGCGAACTTGACAACGTAGTTAAGGGGGAACTTGACAACGTAGTTAAGGGGGAAGTGGAACAGTCTCACGACGAGAAATTACGCCAAGAAAGTGCACCCCTGCCCTCACCAGACACCACCGAAAGTGACGGAGAAACCAACAAGCCTCCCCCCTCACAATGAAGCTTCGCCGTCGCTCCGCACCCGCACCCGCGACTTTTTGGGATCACGTAGCCGAACTCAGGATGCGTCTCATTTGGAGTATCGGCACCGTCGTCGTTGGTGCCATAGTTGGCGTGTTCCTATATGACTGGATGCTCGATCGGATTTTCCTACCCCCTTATTGCAACGTCTTGGAGGCCCAGGAAATCAACAGGCCCTGCACCCTGATAATCACCGAACCCTTAGACGGGTTCAAGACGAGAATTCGAGTTTCCATCTACGTGGGCCTCGTACTCGCGATGCCGGTCCTGCTTTGGCATTTATGGCGTTTCGTGACTCCGGCATTGGGTCGCAGCGAAAAACGTTACGCGGTGCCATTCGTACTCAGCGCCGTGCTGCTGTTTCTTTGCGGCGCACTGTTGGCCTACTCGACCTTCGAACGGGCCCTTGATTTTCTGATCTCTTTCGGCGGAGAATCAGTCGATCCCTTGTTCTCACCGGGTGCCTATCTTGGGTTGATCACCTACATGATGTTGGCGTTCGGCATTGGTTTCGAATTTCCGATCCTGCTCCTATTCCTTCAACTTGCGGGTGTAGTGCAACCAGCCCAACTGCGGCGAATTCGGCGATACGCAATTGTTGGAATAGTCGCACTGGCGGCCATTATGACGCCCTCAGGTGACCCAATTTCTCTGGCAGCGTTGTCAATACCCATGTACGTGTTTTTCGAACTATCGATTTTGATCGGTTGGCTACTGATACGAAGACGGAATCGCCGCGTCCAATTCGACGGACCGGTGAGCAAACAGTGACGAGGCCGCCATCCCCCGTCCGCAGCGATCGGGGATACACACCCGATGACTTCCAACTTCGAGCATTTCAGATAATCGATGAGGGTAAGTCAGTGTTGGTCGCCGCTCCGACCTCCTCCGGTAAAACGCTGGTAGCTGAGTATGCGATCGCGAAAGCATTAGAGAATGGTCGAACCGTCGCTTACACCACGCCGATCAAAGCGCTGTCGAATCAAAAGTTTCGTGATCTGACCGAGTGGTTGGGGCCCGATCGAGTTGGACTCTTGACTGGCGACAACGCGATTCGACCCGAGGTCGATGTGGTCGTAATGACCACTGAAGTCCTTCGAAACATGATTTATTCGGAATCGCCCCGATTAGAGAACCTAGGGCTCGTTGTTCTTGATGAAGTGCATTATTTGCAAGACCCTTACCGCGGGCCTGTTTGGGAAGAAATCATTATTCAGCTCCCGTCGATGACGCGCCTAGTCTGCCTGTCAGCGACTGTCAGCAATGCCAGCGAACTCGCGGGATGGATTGGGCAAGTACACGGGAGTTGCGACGCAATTGTTGAACCAACTCGACCGGTTGAGTTGCACGACCATTTCCTACTGTTCGACAAGCGACACCGCAGGTTGCAGGAGTTTCGGACACTAAAACACGGCGAAGTCAATGTCGAAGTCGAACGATTCCTGGAAAAGTTGGGGGGTCAAAGACGTCGGGAGTCTCGAGGTCGAGGCGGGGCTGTAGGTCGACCGCGACGCGGGGAAGTAATACAACACCTCGAGGCGACAGGCCGGTTACCGGCAATCTTTTTTGTTTTTTCGCGACAAGGCTGCGATGACGCCGTCCAAAGTTGTTTAGAACAAGGTATTAGATTTCTCGATGGGCGGGAAAGCCAGCGTGTAGTCACGATCGTCGAGCAACACCTTCGCGATATCCAAGAAGCCGACCTCAACGTGCTCGGTTACGAGGGCTGGCTGGAAGGATTAAAGGCAGGAGTCGCGGCGCATCACGCGGGCATGGTGGCGCCGTTCAAAGAAGCTGTCGAGGATTGTTTCAGCGCCGGCCTTTTGCGCGTGGTTTTCGCAACAGAAACGTTGGCGCTAGGTGTCAACTTGCCAGCGCGATCAGTAGTCATAGAGCAGTTGAGCCGGTTTCGCGGCGAAGGTCACGTGGTTCTCACCCCCGGCGAATACACCCAACTCACCGGGCGAGCCGGCAGAAGAGGAATCGATTCGACCGGTCATGCCTACGCCCTGTGGAGCCCCTACGAATCTTTCGATCAGTTGGCACGACTGGCCTCCAGCAAAGAATTCGTTTTAGAGTCAGCCTTCCGACCGACATACAACATGGCAGCCAATTTGATGGCTCGAGCGGACCGCTCCTTCGCTATTGAGCTCCTCGAGCGCTCGTTTGCGCAATACCGATCTGACCGAAGCGTCGTCGAATTAACGGGCAATGTTGAAAAAGCGAGAGCTTCGCTGCGAACTTCGCGCACGGAAATGAAACGACTTGGGGTCACATATCCGCCTGCAAGTACGACCGCTTCCCAAAGTGCAGTGGAGGTCTCCGGGGCTTTACGAAGAGTGCGGCCGGGATCGATTTTGAAACGAGTGCAAGGGCCGGAATCACAGCATCTCCTCGTTCTCGGAACAACCAGCAGAAGGGGCGGCGATCATCGAGTCCGAGTCGTCACCACCCGAGGCAAGGTGATGATGCTCGGTGCCTCAGATTTCGACTTGTCACCCGAGACAGTCGCCGAGATAGAGCTACCGAAGCCCTATTCGCCGAACCGGCGCGAATACCAACGTGTGGCGGCTCGAATGCTTAAGCAGCACCTCACGGACTCCGGTGTCGTGCCAGAAATGAAACGCCCGGAGCGGGATCTTCAAAAAGCTCGAATTGATGCCGAACGTCAGGTGCAGCAAGCCGAACTGAGAATCAAATCACTGGAATCACGAATGGAGATCGCCCAGGGTGGTCTTGCGCGAACCCTCGACTCGATTGTCGAAGTGCTTCAATTGTTCGGATGCGCGACTGGTTGGCAGGTCACAGAACCAGGTCGCCGCCTTCAGGGAATATTCCATGAAATGGACCTACTCGTTTGCGTCTGCCTCGAAAACTCACTTTTCGATGACCTACCCCCGTCGGAAATCGCGGCGCTTGCGTCAGTCTTCACCTACGAACATCGAAGCCGCATTGAACCTCCGCCGCCTTGGTATCCCAACCCCACCGTGAAAGATCGTGTCAACACCATCTTGGGTCACGCTGCCAGCATCCGCTCTGAAGAACAGGCCAGAGGGTTGCCTGAATCCAGAACGCCTGACCCTTCGATTCTCGCCCAGATTCACGGATGGGCATCGGGTCATGATTTAGACCAGGTAATCGAAGAGGATGTGTCCGCAGGGGACTTTGTGCGCAACGTACGACAAGTCATTGACTTGCTTAGCCAGATTAGTGAATGTGCACCCAAGGCAGAGACGCGCGAGACAATCAGAGACGCTATTGGGGTGATCGACAGGGATCTGGTCGCAGCAGCAGCGCGCGTTCAAGAAGGAATCGAAGAACGAGATGTCGGCGATGCCGATTGAACGCGGACAAGATTGGGGCTCTACAGCGCCGCCGGGACTGAAACATGTCGTTGCGGGTACCGACGCCCAGATTCGAAAGATTGTGGAAGCTGCGTGGGCCGCAGGCAATGAGGTCCCCCCGATAGCAGTTGAGGGCGGTGATTTGTGGCGAGCGTTAGGTGGTCCGGCGGGGGGGACGGAAAGAATCCAAAACAACCAAGCCAGAATGCTGAAAATTGATGCGGCGAGGATACAAATAGGCGAACACGTCTTCGCTTCTGTGGCTC
>Ga0066837_10000448_pt1 | contig 19104 bp, 15 predicted proteins | sample ETNtaG_25_FD_66730 | JGI IMG/M metagenome (GOLD analysis project Ga0066837, IMG submission 66730) | Marine microbial and viral communities from oxygen minimum zone, Eastern Pacific Ocean - ETNP201302SV86 | ecosystem: Environmental > Aquatic > Marine > Oceanic | place: Pacific Ocean: Eastern... | reverse complement strand
TTCAGATGAAAATGGTGACTGTCCCATGGGCATGAAAATAAAAAAAACAAAAGCGGTGCGTGTCGGGAAGGTAACTATCGGCGACGGCAAACCCATCGCCTTGATCGCTGGCCCTTGCGTGATCGAATCTGCTGGCCATGCGCTGAAAACGGCGGAAAAGTTGAAACGCATCACCAGCGATGCGGGTGTCCCTTTCATATTTAAAGCGTCTTACGATAAAGCCAACCGCTCTTCAATCGATTCTTTCCGGGGTCCGGGATTAACTAAAGGACTCGCCGTTCTCGAAAAAATAAAAAACGAACTGAACGTACCTGTTCTCTCGGACGTACATACGGAGGAACAAGTAGAACCTGCCTCTCAAGTTCTCGATATCTTGCAAATCCCGGCTTTTTTGTGTCGACAGACAGATATGCTGGTGAAGGCGGCAAAAACGGGGCGAGTGGTCAACGTTAAAAAGGGACAATTCATGGCTCCATGGGATATGAAAAATGTCATCGACAAGTTATCCCAAAGCGGTTGTAAAAAAATTCTGCTTACTGAACGTGGATTCATGTTTGGCTATAACAATCTGGTTGTGGACATGCGCTCCCTCGCGCTCATGCGTGATCTGGGTCATCCTGTGGTCTTCGATGCCACACACAGCCTGCAACTCCCGGGCGGACAGGGCACCAAGAGCGGCGGACAAAGAGAGCTTGTCCCGGACCTGGTGCGCAGCGCTGTCGCTGTGGGATGCGATATGCTCTTCATGGAGGTTCACCCTGATCCGGACAAAGCAAAGTCTGACGGACCCAATATGCTCAAGCTATCGCACCTGCCTAAACTCCTCGAGCAGATCAAAACCCTTGATTCGGCTGTCCGCAATTTGTCTAAATAAGTTTGCCCTTCCCTCACTTTGGCATTAAATTACTCCTAACCGTTTTTTTCAGGAACCTGCACCATGTTTACTAACACTCGCATTCTTCCGTTTCTCCTGTTCACATTCTTTTTATCTACCACGACACTTCACGCACAAACTACAGGAAAATGGAAAGAACTGCCTGCCATTCCTGATAAACGCACCGAAGTTGCCGTAACCCTGGTTGACGACAAAATTTATGTTGTTGGCGGGTTCACCCAAAAAGGAACCGCCGATCAGGTAGCGGTTTGGGACCCTGAATCTGGCGACTGGTCCAGGATCATTCCCCTGCCTCGACCGCTTCACCATACCACCGCCTCGGCTGTTAATGGCAAGCTGTATGTGATCGGCGGATTCACCTCTGGCATGTGGAATCCGGTCAACACAACTTATCAGTACGACCCGGAAAAACACGAGTGGATCGAAAAATCCCCCATGCCAACCATGCGGGGCGCATTGGCGGCCGCAGTCATCGATGACAAAATTTATGTTGTTGGCGGGGCCAACCGAAAAATATTTTCTCTCGTCAACACTCCCGCGCTGGAAGTTTATGATCCGCTGGATGACACCTGGGAAAAACTCGCGCCGCTGCCCACACCAAGGGATCATCTCACGGCATCCTCACTCAATGGAAAACTATATGCCATCGGCGGACGCATCGATGTTGATTATCACAACAACCTGTCTGCCAACGAAGTCTACGATCCCAAAACCAATCGCTGGACCCAACGAGCGCCCATGCCAACTAAACGTAGCGGTATCACATCGCAGGTATTAAGCGAAAGAATCCTCGTGTTCGGTGGCGAATCCGGCGAAGGAACCTTCACCGAAAATGAAGCCTACGATCCGCGAACAGATTCATGGGAAACACTGGCACATCTGCTAGAAGGCCGGCATGGTCTGGGTTCGGCAAGTTACAAAAACGCGATCCATTTATTTGCTGGCGGACCCAATCCAGGTGGCGGCGGAAGTGACACACACACGATGTTTTTCATTGAAAAAAAATAGGAAAAAATAATTTAAAGGGAGAGGACGGTGGCTCCCCAAAAAGGGGAGCCGGAGAGGAAATGCTTTTTGGCTTTCGCTTTGGCACGCCACAGTTTGGATCGAGGTGATCCAAACTGTTGGAGGAGGCAGTGCCAATTCGAATCTTCATCCATATACTGAGCAAGCCCCGTGCCATTTTCTAAAAAGCCGCGCAAAATACACGATAAATCATTGCTTTTAAAAAACTTATGGGAAATGCCTCATTGAGGCCTGCGTCAAATTATCCGGCAAAGCCAGGAAAATTTGACCCTCACCCCGTCAAAACTTACCTGTATTTTATGGAAACCTGTTACCGCAAATGCTGGAAATCCGCAAAAAATACCCGCAAAAACTCCGTCATTTTTCTTGTGGCTTTTTGACTTTGCACGCCCAGGGATATGAATGTTTTTATGGTTTGCGGGTGGGTGGCGACATACCACCCGGCTTTCAGTTTGGAGACTTCGCCGTCTTCGCCGATGAAGGAACTGACATCGACCAGGGATTGATCGGCGGTGTCGCTGATCGCTCTCACTGAAAGGAGAGGAATGTTTTCTTCGGTGGCATGGGCGATGAGCACGGAGGTTTCCATATCGACGGCAATCGCTCCATGACGCTTTCCCAACTCACGTTTTGAGTCTGGATTGACGGCGGGTTCTTCAACGGTGACTAACGGGCCCCGGTGAAGCGTGACTCCATCGGGCGGTGTCAATGCCTCAACACGGAACAACCAGTCTGGATCTATCGTATAGCCTGTGCCCTGGCTGGAATGTGTGTCTTCCAACACACGGTCGGCGATGACGATATCGCCCACTTTTAATTTTGAGTCCAACCCGCCAGCGTAACCGATCGACAGGATTAATGACGGATTCACCAACTTCAACACTTCTTTAAGTCCGTTCAAGGCGCAATCTTTACCCACACCGGTTCGCACGAGCGCAATATCGGTCCCCTCCCAGTTTCCCTTCCAGACGTCGGCCTGCCCGGCTTTCAACTGTTCGTCAACAGACATCGCCCGCCGGATACCGTTGATCTCTTCACGCAGGGCACCCAGTATGCAAATTGGTTGATCCATTTTCTTTTCTGGCCCGGTTGGTAGTCAATTCATAAGGAATTAAACAGCAAAGACGATTAAGACGCAAAGGAATAGTTTTTAGCTCCTGATTCAGCTTGCTCCTCCCGTCAGCGTTGTGTTAGCTTGTAGGATTCAACCTTGAGAGAAAATATGGCTAAACAAAAACACATCATTCCTGTACGCAACGGTGAAAAGCTGGAACTCACGGTCGATAGTCAGGGTTCCAGCGGCGATGGCATTTGCCGATACGAAGGATACACAATATTTGTTCCCGGAGGCCTCCCCGGCGACCAGGTCTTTGCTGAGGTGATTAAAACAACTCCACGATTTGGAGTGACCCGTGTTATCGAACGACGTGTTGCCTCACCCGACCGTGTGGAACCGCCCTGCCCTGTTTTTGCCCAATGCGGAGGATGCAAATTACAGGACTTGAAATACGAAAAACAAATGAAGTTCAAGGTCGGGGTCGTTAAGGATGCATTGAAACATATTGCTGGACTCGATTCGCCATCTATCCGTTCCATCCCGGCTGAGCAAACTTATCATTACAGAAACAAGGGCAGCTTTGCCGCGCAGAAGCATGGTGGATTCCTTCGCATGGGATTTTTCAAGCAGGGTTCTCACGATGTGGTCAGTACGGAACAATGTGCGATCCTCCCTGACCCAACTAACGAGGCCAAGGAATGGATTCGCGAACTTCTCATCAAACACCAGGTCTCTGTGTATAACGAACGAAGACATCATGGATTATTTCGCGAACTGGTGATTCGCCACTCGGCGCAAACAAATCAATTGCTGATTGGGTTGGTAACAACACCGGGAGAGTTTCCTGATGAGTTTTTAAAAGATCTGGCGGCCAAGGAACCGCGTGGCCGATTGAATGTCTGCGGTATTGTGCAAAACATTAACTCGCAAAAAACAAATGTCATTCTGGGAAATGAAACGCGTGTTCTATGGGGTGTCGGCGAACTGAGCGAAAAACTGGGTGATTTGAGTTTCCGGCTTTCGTTGACATCATTTTTTCAGGTTCACCCTGAACAAACCATCCGCTTATTTGAAACTGTAGCGGAGTGGGCGAAAAATACTTCCGGTCGCATTCTGGACGCTTATTGCGGAGTGGGAGCCATCAGTTTATGGCTGGGTCAATCGGGACTGCGTGTCATCGGTATCGAAGAATTACCTCAGGCAGTGGATGATGCTCGCGCCAGCGCAACGGCAAACGGCATTGACTCCTGCTCCTTTCAACAGGGAAAGGTAGAAGAACATATCAGAAAGTTTAAAGGGCAGGATATTGAAACAATAATTCTCGACCCACCACGCAAAGGGTGTGCGGAAAAAGTACTCCAGGCGGTGGCAGAAATTTCACCGCAACGGGTCATTTATGTTTCCTGCAATCCATCCACGCTCGCCAGAGACCTCGTCCGCCTGGAAGGATACCGCGTTGACGACATCGCCGTGATCGATTTATTTCCACAAACGCAACACGTGGAGACTGCGGTTTTATTGAACTTACGCGAAGCCTGATGACTGGAACCCATTGAAAAACAGCGCCAGAAATTTTTCAAAACCGGGCATGTTTTGGTGTACGGGGAAACGGAATGACATCGCGAATATTTTCCATGCCCGTTACAAACTGGACCAACCTTTCAAACCCCAAACCAAATCCTGCATGAGGAGCTGTTCCGAATCGCCGTAAATCGAGATACCACTGATAGTGCTCTGTATCCAGTTCCTTGGCTTTCATTCTTTTCTTCAACACCTCGTAGTCGTCTTCCCGCTGACTGCCGCCAATGATCTCCCCAAGTTTTGGCAACAACACATCCATCGCGCATACCGTCTCGCCGCCTTCATTGGCTTTCATATAAAAAGGTTTGATCTCATCTGGATAATTAAAAATGATAACGGGTTTCTTGAACACATCTTCACTGAGATAGCGCTCGTGTTCCGATTGTAGGTTGCATCCCCACTCAACGGAATAAACAAAATTCTTATTTGATTTTTCGAGAACATGAATCGCTTCTGAATAGGGAATGCGCTCGAAGTTATTCTCTACAATTCCACGATGCCTTTCGAGAATGGTTTTATCGATCCGTTTATTAAAGAACTCCAGATCTTCCTGACAATGTTCAAGGACATCTTTGAACAGATAACGCAGGAAATCTTCTGCCAGATTCATATCGTCTTCTAGGTCATAAAATGCCATTTCCGGTTCGACCATCCAGAACTCGGAAAGATGGCGGCTGGTGTTCGAGTTTTCAGCGCGAAAGGTTGGACCAAAGGTATAAATTTCGGAAAGAGCCATCGCATAAACTTCTCCTTCCAGTTGTCCGCTCACCGTGAGGCTGGTTTTTTCGCCAAAAAAATCCTGACCGTAGTCAATCTTGCCATCCGCCATTGGAGGTGATTCCGGGTCCAGCGTGGTGACCTGAAACATTTCTCCCGCGCCTTCGCAGTCACTTGTGGTTATTATGGGGGTGTGGAGATAAACAAATCCACGGTCTTGGAAAAAGTTATGGATTGAATAGGCCAGCCGATTGCGAACGCGCATGACAGCGCCGAAAGTATTTGTGCGCGGCCGCAGATGAGCGATCTCTCGCAAAAACTCGAATGAGTGTTGTTTCTTCTGCAGTGGATACTGTTCCGGATTTGCCTCTCCATAAACCTTAATGGATACGGCCTGAAGCTCAACGCTCTGACCTTTACCCTGAGATGGTACCAGTTTTCCGGTTACTCCGACACAACTCCCGGTATGCAGTTTTTCAGAAACTGACTGGAAACCGTCTATATTGTGATCCGAAATAACCTGGAGGTTACTCAAACAGGAACCATCGTTAATTTCAAGAAAGGAAAAACCGCCCTTGGAGTCGCGGCGTGTTCGCACCCACCCCATCACACTGACTTCGGACTGCACCTCTCCTCGCTGTAGAATTTCCTTTATTTTGCTACGCTTCGATTTATTCATCTTTCATACCCTTTGCTGTGGCTTGCGTTCACCCGTTACGCATTGACATCCCCTGAATTATTGGATACTTTATGACAAAGGCATTAATTTCTGGAGAGATCAAAACTCGCCGGAACTGGTTTTCAATTGATTCTATTACACCCATCCATCTGACAGAAGCGACCCCATGTTCATTATAGGAAATTTTCTATCTGCGACCGCGCAAATTCTTAAAATCGTTCTGGAATTTTATATGTGGATCATCATTATCCGCGCTTTATTGTCGTGGGTCAATCCTGATCCCTATAACCCGATCGTTCAATTCCTTAACAGATTTACAGAGCCTGTTCTGTCTCGAGTGCGTCAATTGATTCCCATGAGCGGTGTAGGAATCGATTTTTCTCCGATTATCGTAATATTGGCTATAATTTTTCTACAATCGTTCCTGGTCAACTCAATTGGCATGCTAGCGACGAGGTTGCAATAAAAGTTACATGCGATTTAATCATCTTGATATTCTTGAGCAATGTTTTCGCAACAAGTTTCGCGGCTACAATAAAGAAGATGTGGACACCTTCCTCCACCTGATTGCTGACGACTTCAAGGAAATGGCGGAGGAAATAGAGCTTCTTAATAAAAAACTCGCGCAGAGAGACCGATCCATTGCAAAGCTGAGAGAAGAAACTTCTAAAAAACCCTCTGCCACGAAGACCGAGAATCTGACTATCACTCCAGACATGATAAAAGAAAAGGCCAAGCGTATCATCAATGTCGCCCGCGAACGCGCCGACCAGCACAAAAAGAAAGCTGAGCAGGAATTGTCCACCCTGAAAGATGAGATCAACCAAATTAAACTGAAAAAGAAAAACCTTATCGAAAATATAAAATCATCCGCCCAGGAACACCTCACTCAAGAAAAAAGCGGAAAATAATGTTTCGCGCCCCATGGCCCTGAATATCAAACCTTGCAAGAACGGGATTCAGTTTTCCGCCGCCATACAACCCAGGTCATCGAAGAATCAAGTTTGCGGTCTGCATGGCGAATCTTTAAAAATCCGCCTCACATCTCCCCCGGTAGATGGCGAGGCAAACAAAATGTGCATCAAGTTCATGGCCAAAACCTTGGACGTAAGTCCTTCACAGGTAACCATTGTCAGCGGCCAAACAGGACGAAGTAAAATTATCCGCATCGAAGACATGGAAATACCAGAGTTTCTTGAGAAAATTCATTTGTCAAATTTGTAGTTGCCTAATTCATTGGGCGACGTTGACTTCAAAACCATCCAATGAATTGGACGGCTACACTTAATTGAAAGGTCAGAATGATTAAAACTGTTGAATATATAGATGGGGTCGTCAGGATGATTGACCAGACTCGCCTTCCTCTGGAAAAAGAATTTGTGGACTGCAAAACAATTGAAGATGTTGATAATGCCATCCGCACAATGGTTGTGCGTGGTGCCCCGGCAATCGGAGTCTCTGCCGCCATGGGTGTGAGCCTGGGAGCCATGTCTATCCATGCTAATAACTTCGACGAATTCTACGCGGAGCTGGACAAAAAATGCTCCGTCCTGGCAAAATCCCGCCCGACTGCCGTTAATCTGGCATGGGGTATCGAACGAATGAAACAAGTCACCCGTGACTCGAAACATCTAAATATTCCCGAACTGAAACAACGATTAAAAAAGGAAGCAATCGATATTTGCGAAGAGGACATTGCCGCCAACAAAGCCATGGGTGATTTTGGTCAAACCCTCATCAAAGACGGAAGCACCATCCTCACGCATTGCAATGCTGGCGCGCTGGCAACAGCGGGATACGGAACGGCTCTCGGCGTAGTACGATCCGCCTTCAACGCAGGGAAAAAAGTTGACGTCCTCGCCGATGAAACGCGTCCTTTTTTACAAGGCGCGCGTTTAACGGTCTGGGAGTTGATGGAAGATAATATCCCGGTCAAACTCATCACCGATAATATGAGCGGATTTTTTATGAGGAACAATCAAGTCGATGTGGTTGTGGTGGGAGCCGACCGCATCGCAGGCAATGGCGATGTTGCCAATAAAATTGGCACCTACATGGTTGCGGTGATGGCGCAAAAACATGGAATTCCATTTTACGTTGCCGCGCCCATATCAACACTAGACCTGTCACTGAGTTCCGGTGAGGAAATCCCCATTGAACAACGATCAGAAAATGAAGTCGCCAGTTTCAATGACAAGCGAATAACACCTGAAGGAGCCAGTGTTGCCCACCCGGCATTTGATATCACACCCAACGATCTGGTCGCCGCAATAATCACGGACAAGGGTATTGCCAAACCACCCTATACCACCTCGCTTAAACAGCTCGCGGGACAATAAATAAGATGCGCACACTTCTGTTTTCTACAGCTTTAATTTTATTGCATCCGGGAGCATCCCGGTGAAGGCGATGGTACTGGCGGCGGGATTTGGCACGCGGCTTCAGCCGCTAACTCGTATTTTACCCAAACCCATGTTCCCCGTTTTGGGACGACCATTACTATCACACACTTTTGACCTTCTACGTTCGGCGAATATAAGTGAAGCTGTTGTCAACACTCATCACCTTCCCGACTGCATTACCGATTGTTTTGCAAATAAAAAACCGTCCAATCTCAATCTTCACTTTTCTCATGAAGAAAAGATTCTCGGTACCGCCGGAGGCATTAAAAAGGTGCAGGGTTTTCTGGGAGATGGACCTTTCATTCTCATCAACAGCGACATCCTCACAGACATTGACCTCAACCGGGTTATTGAATTTCATAAAAAAAATAATTCAAAGCTGACCCTTGTGGTCAGACAGGACGCTTCACCCGAACAGTACGATCCAATTGAAATCGGCGAGAACGGACGCATCGCACATTTCGTTGGCGCGTCTTCCATGAACCTTCCCGATAATACAACACGGGTCATGTTCACTGGCATCCAAATTATGGAGCCAGAAATTTTTGAGCGTATCCCGTCAGGTCAGTTTTGCGGAACCACGGAAGACGTATTCCCCACGATGGTCGAAGACGGCGTTCCCATTTATGGATATCTCTACGATGGCTACTGGAAGGACATGGGGAACCGTGAAAGTTACCTGCAAGTTAATGCCGACGCACTTGATCGCAAAGTTAAGCTGAAGGGAATACCTTCGCATGAGCCTGACGGACCTCTCATCGTACCGCCAGTCCTTATCGGACACAACTGCCGCATCGCAGGTGACTCGCAAATAGGGCCACACACTGTGATAGGGCCAAATTGCACTGTTAAAAATGGTGCGGTCATCGAAAACAGCGTTTTATGGGATGGAGTCACTATCGGAAATAGTACAACAGTGAAGCAGTCTGTCATCGCGGCAAACATCACGGTCGGTGAAGGAAAAAGCATAAACGAGGAAGCAGTGGTTTGACGCGAAACGATCATCTCAAAATAAAATATTTCTACCCCACCAACCTCCCCTTGTCAAAGGGGAGGAATTATTTAGAATAAATACTTCAAAAATCAACTACTCACAACAATTTATGATTGCTGAGTTGCATGAATCCGGCTTCTACCGTACCGTTCTCGGCATTTATGATGCGCCGATATTGCGGCAAGTCAAAACTTCCCACTCGCGTGTAGTTGTCGGTATAACTTTCCACGTCCTTGATTGATCCGTTTTCAGGATTGAAGTAATACACCGTGTATTTGTGGGTGAGGAATTTGTCTTCAGCGTTCTTCACGCTCTCTTCAACGTTGATGGTAAAGGACATGTGCGGGGTCTTGCGGTTGATCTGCTGGATACGCCCATCTTTGATGCGGTAAAATGAACTCATTCCGTCACCCCCCATGGAAATGGCACGACCCTGAGGATGCGATCCATCATCCATGAACACCAGCTTGTATTTCCCATCGGACTCCTCAAATGAACGCGGCCCCCTGTGCATGGCGATGGAAGCCATATTCTCGTCCAAAAATTCTTTATGCTTTTCACCCTGGAAGGTGTGTTCTATTTCTTTAGGACCCTTCACTGTGATCGTCCCCGATTCTTCGCTTCCGCTGATGTTCACGGTAACATCTGCCGTGAACCCTTTAAAGTCTGCCGACCAGCGAGCTGTATTGCCGAATACTTCTCTGAGAGCTTCTCTCGCCTGAGAGTCGTCTTCCTGTGTGGTTTCGACATCTTTTTCCTTGGTATACGTTGCCATGCATTATCTCCTCGATAGGAAAGTCACCCATTACCACATAAAAAGCAATAATATTGAACTCGCCAGAGTTAAGTTTTAACGATTAAACTGCGGACTCACAGACTGCTGAAAGAACCTTCCAGCAGTCTGTACGATGAGTTTAGTGGTGTAAAAGATTCAAAGGATTTCCCTTTAAATTCTCAAGGGGAGTTTTCCTGTGTGGGTCAGTATAAAATTTCAATCTTGGCCTTTTTCCTGAGACTGGCCATATAGTCCGCGACCCTGTCCTGAGCCTTTACCATGAACAGGTGCTCCTGGATCGCTTGTTCCATTTCCTTAAACGGGGCGTATTCGCTGGCTTTAGTTTCTGTCAACTTGATCAGATGAAATCCGAATTTGGTTTCAACCACATCGGTGACTTCGCCAATCTTAAGTTTTGCCACTGCCTCTGAAAATGATTTTTCTACACCCTCCGCATAGAAGAAGCCAAGGTCTCCTCCTTTATCGGAAGAAACCTCGTCATGGGAATATTTCTTTGCCAGCTCGGCGATATCTGTTCCACCTTTCAACTCTTTTTGTACTTCCAGAATTTTTTCACGGGCTTTTTTCATAAGTTCATCTTTCCTTGCCCGTAACTCCTCAATTTTGCTGTTACGAATCAGGTCCGGAGGAAAGGGTGAGATAAGCACGTGACTTACCCGGTAAGCCTCGGGCCTGTGAAACTTCTCCCTGTTATCATCGTAGTACTTTTTCACCTCAGCATCATTTATTTCCACCTTGCCTTTAACGTGGTTTTCGAGAATGATCCCTGCAAGGGCATCCACTTCGATTGATCTTTTAAGGTCATTTTCGGTGATATTTCGTTGATCCAGCGCCTTATTAAATTCATCATCATTCTTATACGCAGACCGCAATGCCTTCAGTCCCTCTTCTACAACTTTTGGATCGGCTTTCAGGTTGAGTTTCTGGCCCTCCTGATACATCAACTCCCGAACAATCTCTTTGTCGATAATTTGACGAACCATCTTGTCTTTCTGAGGCGATGTCAGCCGTGTCTTCAATTTTTTCAAAACACGCATGAACTCAAATTTGATAAAATTTGCTGGGATCTCACTTCCATTCACGCGTGCGACCACATTTGGAATTGCTGGAATCTGGTTGAGGCTACTGAGCGGTCCTTCGGCATGAACTGTTCCCAATCCGCCCACCAGCAGGACTCCTATAATAAGTAATGAAAACCATTTTTTTGTCACACGCATGAAATCACTCCAGAAATCTGTTAAAAAGTTAATGTACGGCAATAAATTTTGGGATAATAGGTGGCAGACTACCACTCCTTCGTGTAAGTTGCAACTCTACGCAGGAAGCCAATTTTGGCGACAATACAGTTTTCAAATGAGCCGCTACACGCGACAACACAGTCTTTGAACCTCTACATACAGCCTTAAGATGAATCGTTCTTCAGTCACTGACTCCAGATTCGTGCCATTTTTCTGTCTGTTCATTTCAGGCACAGCCAGCCTGGTCTATGAATTGATCTGGATCAGACAATTGGCATTGGTTTTCGGCGGTACCTTGTACGCCATCAGTGCGGTCTTATGCGCGTTTATGACCGGACTTGCTCTGGGCGCGTGGGCTATTGGTCAATATATAAACTCCCAAAATAAAAAAGGGGTGGTTCTTGATTCGATCCGGCTTTATGGACTCCTTGAAGTGGCGATCGGACTTTACGCTCTCTTTTTTCCTATTGGGCTGGATTTACTTACCGAATGGTATGCTCCAATCGTTATAGGGACTCTTGATCCGGGTTCTCAACTTCACTGGATTGAATTTGGCCTCAGCGCAATGCTCATGCTCCCCGCCACGGTCTGCATGGGCGCGACTCTTCCTCTCATCGGCAGTTGGTCCATTGGTCAGCGAAGCGACCGGGTCATTGCTGACATTTCTATCCTGTACAGCCTGAACACTTTCGGCGCCGTTGCGGGATGTTTGTATACTCAAATGTTCGCGGTGAAATTCTTCGGAATCAGCACAACCAATTTAACCGCGGTTGCAATGAACGGCATGGTCTTTCTCCTCTGCGTCACCTTCCGCCAACGCATGGTCGATGAACCATCGGCTCGAACGATAAAACTCAAAAAGGACAGTGGCGGCGAACCTGCTCCAGAACGAGGGCTATCATTACTCCTTCTCCTGATATTCATTTATTCAGGTATGGCCTCGCTGGCGAGCGAAATATTGTGGACACGTGTGCTGGTCTTTCCCATGGGGACGACGCTCTATTCTTTCGCGCTCATCCTGGCGACGTTTCTATTCGGGATTGCATTGGGAAGTCTGGTTGCCGACAAACTTCTAGGAAATTCCCACCGCATTCTCAAGTTTCTACTGATTGAGTTGACCATCGCCATAGCATGTATCGCCATTCTCCCCATGTTTGAGCATTTGCATGAATGGACTTTGCAGGCGGACCACTTATTTTACAACCTCGATAACATCGCGCTGAAAACTCTTGGCGTTCGATCCCTGTTTGCTTTTGGGCTCATGTTTCTGCCTACGCTTGGTTTTGGGCTTCTGTTTCCACTCGCGAACCGCATTAATCTGAACTTGTTTGGAACGGTCAGCGGAACACTGGGTAACAGTTACGCTCTGAATACGATAGGAGCTGTGCTGGGGACCATTCTCACCCCCTTCTTCTTCATCCCGCTCATGGGAATCCGACTGTCCTTGTTCGCGATCTATTCTATCTTGATCGTTCTTTGTTTCGCCGCGATGGCAACTCATTTCAAGTGGAGCGGCAAACGCCTTGCGACTTCTGCCATCGTCACAATCCTTATCATTTATGGAGGTTATTCCTGGTCCAGCCCAAATGTCGACACCAGACAACCAGGCGACCACAATCTGGCAAGAACAGAAATCAACGTTCCTAAATCGCAACTGAAACTTCTGGAATATAAGGAAGGCGACTTTTCTACCCTCAGCGTAACAGAAGACAGAAAATCTGGCGCACGCACTTTGTATATGAATGGATTCAGCACGGCGACCGTTTCAGACTCTATCGGTGGAAGCGCCTATATGCAGGCGATGGGATTTGTGCCGATGGCTTTGCACCCTGATCCCAAAAAGGCTCTGGTCATTTGCTTTGGAACCGGAAACACAACGGGCACGGTCTCTTTGTTTCCCGGTGTGGAAGTGGATGGTGTGGAAATCGACAAGCATGTTCTGTCATTTGCCCACCGGTTTTCTAAATGGAACCGAAACGTGCTGGGAAAACCCAACGTCCACATGCGTATCCAGGATGGACGCACCTACACACGGTGGACCAATAACAGCTATGACGTTATCACACTGGAGCCCATGTCTCCGATTCAGGCAGGCACGGTCAATCTTTATTCCCGTGAGTTTTATCAATTGGCCGCAAATCGATTGAACAAAGGCGGGCTCATGATGCAGTGGCTACCGCTTCACCTTGTGGGTCCGGAGGATGCACGATCCATCCTGAAAACGTTTCAGGAAGTTTTTCCACACACATCCATCTGGAACAGTTTTTTAACGCGCATCGTTTTACTGGTCGGGTCAAACGATCCGATCATTCCCGACAAGATACGGTTTGATGAATTGATGCAGACACCGGAACTCAAGGAAGTGGCACAGCAAATGGGAGTGAACTCTTTTCTCGACTTCACAGATTTTTTCCTGGCTGATGGCGAGCGGGTTAAATCTTTCGTAGAAAGCGCGGAGGTCGTGACCGATGACCAACCTCTTCTTGAATTCTCTCCGGTCACACTTCTTCCGCCACTGCAATGGCAGGTGGATGAAACATTTCTGAATCTGTTGAGACATCGAGTGGGACATTACCCGGAGGTGAGGGGATTGATCACGTCTGAAAAAACTAGGTGGCGGAGAAATTTCCACACCCGTACCGCGCAGAGGCTTTCTTTATTTTCAAGGCGCTATCATGGTCCGGGCGAACACGCCTTCAACCGGAAAATTTATCCCGACGGACTCAAAGCGGTCAAAACTTATCTGGACAAACAAGGGGATGAACCTATCAGGCTTGAAGGCACTGAGTGGAGATGAATGGGCTATAAGTTCTTCATGGCTTTCCAGGCTTCAACGCCAAGGTATGGAGTGAGGGGCGAAAGGCAAATCCCCCCAACCCCCACCCTGAAGGGCACCTTCGGCTTCACAGAAGGGGGAACTTCAATAGACCCCTCTTTTTAAAGAGGGGCTGGGGTGATTAAAAAATTTCATTTAAGATGTGGCCAGATTTTCCAGCAACCTGGAATTTACTCCATCACAAGATGTTCGAGAGCTTTGAAGGCGGTGGATTCTTTCATGACCGCTTGTGCTTCTTCACTGATTCCATTACCGAATATATCGACGTATTTAAGGGCCGTCAGTGTCTGGCTTTCTGCAATGGCCTTCCCGCCTTCATCGCCGATTTTATTCTGCGCCAGATCAATCCGCTCCAGGTTAACGAGCATGAGGGAATCGGCAATCGCCCTGGCTCCATCGGGTCCAATGGCGTTCTTCCAGAGATTAAGTGAGATGAGGCGGGAAAAGATCGGCGATTGGGCAATCGTCCGTGCGCCTTCATCGCCTATCGAGTTTCTTTCCAGGTTGAGGGACGTGAGCCCGAGCAACAGGGTGGACCCCGCCAGAGCTTGAATCCCTTTATCGGTAATATCGTTTCGCTCCAGCTTTAACTCGCGCAGGTTGGAAAGTTCCGGGCACTGCGCCAGATATTCCATTCCCTCGTCACCTATATACTTCAGGCGCAGGTCAAGAACCGTTCCTTCCTGAAGAAGATTTTTTTCGATTAAAGTTTCTACGGGTTGGTCATTGAAAGGTCGATTCATTCGTTCATCCTTTTTTCTTTCGGGTTTTAGCGGTATCTTTTTTTTCCATCATATCCATACGCTCGCGCAGTGATTTGTTCTCTGTTATGACATCATCCAGTTCCGAGCGAATATCCTTCATCTCTTTCGGTTTGATTGCCGATTCACGCAGATAGGTTATGGTATCTTCGGCACGCCTTTGCAATCTGCCATCGGTTTCGTTGTTGACTATTTGCCTGAGCACCGGAATCGCCGACAGGTCGTCCAATTGCTTCATCGCCGAAATGGCGCCTAATTTACCACGAAACACCGCCGCTGGAGTACCCCGTTTTTCGCGCGCATATCTTTTCAAATGCTCGATGACCTCTCCTTTGCGGTGAGGATGCCGGTGGGCCAGTTTCGCCAGCGCCTGCATTGCGGCCTGACGGCTATTGCGGTGCGCTCCATACTCTGCTCCCCTTACCAGATAATCCCATGACTCCTCATTTTCCAGATCGGCAAGCGCGTTGTAAATAGCCGTCTGTGCCATCGCATTATGAGAAGGACGACTGATTGATCCTTCGAGAAATTCGAGCGAATCCTTGTCTTTTATTTTCCCAAGTGTCTGCAAAGCAACGGCCTCGACCCTGTAAGAAGAATCGCCTCTGGCAATTTTACGAATAGCCTGCGTCGCTTTATCATCATTAACAAAATTTCCCAGTGCGCTAACAACCGCACGACGTGTTTTAGGATCTTTGATTTTCAGTCCGCCAATGAGCATATCCCTTGCCTTGTCCCCACCAATTTTGCCCAATGCCCTTGCGATGCGCGTCGCAACGCCCCACTCTTTTTCTTTACGTAGTCTTTCTCCCAGAACTTTTACATCCTCTGTCGATGATTTTTTCGTCAGTGCGGCGGCAGCTTCCAAACGTCCAATCGGATCTGGGTCACGCTTCAGTTGCTCATGAAGCATGGGACGGGAAACATCAATCACCACTACTTTGCAGGGGCATTCGTAGTCGGGATCAATCCTGAAAAAAAGCGGCTTGCTCTTGAGCCGGAAACAGAATTTTTCTTTTTCCGACTTTATTTCTATGGGAAACCTCTCATCACCCTTCTTGTAATAAAACGCCAGAGTGAAGGGTATCTTGAACAACAGCTCTTCGTTTTTCTTTTCGGCTTTCTGAGTTTGCTTGACTCCAACCGTCGCTATTTTGCTACCGGAGTCCCATGAAAATGTCAGCTCCAGCTTTGGGTAACCGCCACGGAATATCCATTGATGCAACCATTCGTCATAGTTACAGCCAGTCACTTCCTCAAGACATCGAATGAAATCCATTGTCTCAACCAGGTCGTAGCGGTGGCGGTTTAAATAAATTTCCAGCGCTTTCCGGAAATGTTTTTCTCCAACAATGGATTTAAGATGATGCAAACGCACCGCGCCGCCCGGATAAAGATGGGCATCGAACAAATCGATGGGTTCCTTATATACGTTGGTAACAATAGGTCGCCGATAGGTGAGGTCCTCACTGAAATAAGTTTCCGCATCCCCCAGCAGTTGATATCTGAAATCGTTTTCCCCCTTGGACTCATGGGTATAAAGAGCATCGAAATAAGTCGCGAACGATTCGTGCAACCAGGCATGCGACCAGTTTTTGGCCGTCACAATATTACCAAACCATGTGTGCGCCGCTTCGTGCGCCACCAGTCCGTTAGAGTCACCGTCCAGCGCGGCACGGTCGTCATGCAAAGTGAGGTCGGTCTGAGTGGTTACTGTGAAGTTTTCCATTCCTCCAAAAATGAATTCCGGGACCGCGATTTGCGTGTAATGTTTGTAAGGATAATCGAAGCCGGTATATTCGGAAAAAAATCGAATGATCTTTCCTGTTTCCTTGAAAGCATTACGCCCCTCTCTTTCACGCCCCTTCTGGACATACCACTTGATATCAACTCCCTTCACTGTTTCCTTATGTTCGGCAAACTCGCCCGCGACAAAGGATAACAGATAAGTCGAATACGGTAATTCCATCTTGTAGTGAAAAAAAGAACCGCTCGGTGACAACTTCTTTTTAACCAGACGTCCGTTTGACAACCCAAACATCCCCGGTGGAAGGTGCATGAGGACTTCTGTCGTTTGCTTGAAATTGGGTTTATCAAAGCAAGGGAAATAGTAGCAGGAGTCCTCATCCTGTCCCTGTGTCCACAGCGTTTTGAAGCGACCGGCGTGATGATTGTCTGGTTTCGTGAAATAAACCCCTGCTACGGGATGGCTGACCGAATGATCCATTTTTACGCGCAACCGCTCACCCGCTTTGTATTTTTTCTTAAGAGTGATAATTATTTTTGTTCCGGTGTTCTCAAAATCGACTGATTTTCTGCCAATCAAAACACGAGAGACTTCAAGGTTGACTGCATCAAAAACAACCTCTTCCACGCCATGCCCTTTGATCTCCAAGTCATATTGAGTGCTCCCCCAAACGCGTTCCTCCTTCCAGTCGAAATTCAAGTCCAACGTAAGATGCTCTGGCAAAACCTGAGCATCAGGAGTGTAATGTGCCTTGGCCCCTTTATGGACAAACGATTTACGATCCAAAAGTCCCCAATGCTCAGACTCACCTTCATGAAAATGGCACTTGCAATAACGTGTAGAGCTCATAATAATTATCTGACCGGTTTATTTGAATTATGCTCTATTGTATAAGCCCTTACCGGGATGTCAACTGGAACTGAAATTCCTGCTAATATGGATTGTTTTTGAATTGCCAAAGGAAGCGGAGACACCTAATATTAGAGGACTACCGCGTAAGAAAGCACCCGGCCTCCTTTCACGGATTTTGCCATGAGCGATAAAACAACATTCGATTCCGACCCGGAAGTTCTTTCACGAATCGCTTCTTTGAACATTTGTGCCACTAATCTGGTCGAAGGTCTGTTATCAGGCCATCATCGAAGCAGGCACAAAGGGTCCAGCGTTGAGTTCGCCGAATACAAGGACTATTCCCCCGGCGATGAAATCAAACATATCGACTGGAAAGTGGTGGGAAAAACAGATAAGTACCACGTCAAACAATTTGAACAATCCACTAACCTGAAAGCCACCATCCTGCTCGACACCAGTGGGTCCATGGGCTATCAATCGCCTGACCCCAGAGGGATGAACAAAATGGACTACGCGCGCACTCTTGTCGCCGCGCTTTCCTATCTTTTTCTCAAGCAATACGATGCAGTGGGCCTGTCTTTATTTAATGAGAATGTAATAAACCATATCCCGCCACGTTCTAAGCCAGCCCATTTTCAACATATCCTTCACGGGCTGGCAACTATGACACCAATGGGGGTCACCCGACTTGAAGGTGTCATTGGCAACCTGGTGGAACGACTACCCAGCCGGGGAATCCTTATTTTAGTTTCTGACTTTCTCACCAAGGAAACAGAGGTAGAACAAAAACTCAAACTTCTCGTTTCACGAGGGTTGGAAGTGATTCTATTTCATATACTGGACCCCGACGAAGTATCCTTTCCGTTTGAAGGCGATATTGTATTTGAGTCACTGGAAGACGATCCCCAAGTTGGCCTGGACCCTGAGGACATCAGAGAAACCTACAAACGTGAGATTCAAAATCAGATTCAGCACTATCGGTCATGCTGTGCCGGACAGGGAATAGATTATGTATTTCTTGAAACATCAACTCCGTTGGAACAAGGGCTGAGTTATTATTTGTTGCGACGAAAAAGTCTGGGCAAATCGGGAACATAAAATGAGCCTTAATTTTCTCTCTCCCTTATATTTGTTTGGATTGCTGGGAATAACCATTCCCATCATGGTTCACCTGTTGACCCGGCGCCAACAAAAACACCTTCGGTTTTCAGCGGTGCATTTATTATTGCAGTCGCAAAAACGCTCCATCAAACGCTCTACTCCGAACCGGAGGTTTTTACTGTTCATCCGGTGCCTGGGAATAGCCTTACTCAGCCTGGCCCTGGCGAATCCAATTTTTTCATTTGGCGAGCCCTCTGATTTTCTTCCCAACAGTCCTTCGGCAAACGTATTCATCCTTGACGATTCTTACAGCATGGGTACTCTTGCCGATCAAAAATCCTATTACACCCGCGCCGTTGATGCGTTACTTGACATGAGTCAATCCTTATCCAACGAAAGCGTTTACAGCGTGGCATCAGCAT